>Ga0008109_10000053_pt1 | contig 84038 bp, 94 predicted proteins | sample HigsolmetaGSP18D_FD_59306 | JGI IMG/M metagenome (GOLD analysis project Ga0008109, IMG submission 59306) | High solid enriched microbial communities from the Joint BioEnergy Institute, USA - SP1-8-D | ecosystem: Engineered > Bioreactor > SSF (Solid state fermentation) > Aerobic > Biomass ...
CCCCCCCCCCCGAGTCGTTCTTTCATCGAGTCATCCTGAGGCGATAAAGCCGGATATCTCATCTCTCTTCAAAGAGCATATATATCCCTCCCGAACAAAACCAACCATGGCATCAGCATCAGCATCACAAGACGACTCAAGAGAGCTCAGGCCAACGGATCCTGCTACTCCTGGTATGCTGCTTTTTTTTACCCCCTTGGAATCCAGTAGCAATAATTTCTCATGTTTATCAAATTCTCCTACTCTGATCATTTATTTGCCTTTTTACATCTTTCAGAAGCACTGGTGTCTTTCGCCACAGATCTACAGATCAAGATGTCAGACGCCACTTCCCTGGACTCGTTGGTCCTTGACAGACGGACTCTCGACGCGTTGGACAACCACCTGAGGCGACTCCCACTGCCTTCGTCGTCATCTCCTACGGTTTCGTCTCGCCTTCAGCTCGATTCAACCGGGACGGCGCTGTGGAATGCTTGCTCGCGGCTAACGAGGCTAGCCGATGGCAAAGAAATGGAGGAGGACAAGTTGAGTTTGCTATGTCGGGGTCTGTCATTGCTAGTTTGTTTTTGTTCTTGATCAGTTGATGTGACTAACTTGTTTGTTTGGATTTCTAGTGATGACTTTTGCGTTTCTGTTGCTGGAGAGCAGTGCATCCAGTGATGGGAACGGGGGTTTAGGTATTTGATTCCTGTTATCCATATACAGGAGGTTAGATGGGACACTGACAGATCTGTCTTTTGAAGAGAATATTAGAGTTCTCAAGGTAGCGTTGAGAGCGGCCAGATTTTGCTTAGGTATTTCAAAGCACCCCACATGTCTTCGTTGTGTTATATATATATATTCTGACCTCAATGTAGAGACTACACAGCTGTCCCTGAGCCTAAAAGTCCTCGAAATCGTTGCAATGAGAGTGGGGTTTCTCGAGAAGGCATGCCATAGTATTCAGGAGGATCTGACACAAGCGCTCTCCGCGGAGTACTATATGCTTCGGATTATACTGGTAACAAGTCTACCTAAATATTCACCTTCGTCCATATATCTCAAGAGAGCTAACTAGTAGCTTCAAGTCATGGCGTCAGGATAAGCCCGATATTGCTGAGTATATGTTTTCTAAGATCCCAGAGTCGACTGTCAAAAAAGACCCGAAGATAGCAGAGAAACTTGCAGATGTCTGTTACGATATCGGTAAATGGGCACTTGCAAACCGCAAAGCCGATCTATCGATTACATGGTTGGAGAGGGCGTATGAGGCAAATGCGCTGTCGATGCAGGGCCTGCAGAAACTTGGCCCCGATGGGAATGATATGCGACTGATTATTCTACATGCCCTTGGTCAGTCACGCAAACCCGATTCCACTTGACTGAAGGTTCTCTGTTTCTGAGACGATGAAGTGAGAGCAAACCTTGATATCAATACGGAAGAGTCTTGGAGCAGCATTGGAAGGCACTTGGAAGAGTTAAACAAGGTAAGTTCCATTGTCATTGGATAAGCAGAGAGATATTGAACTGTCAGAGGAGTATGGGGATCAAGTCCCAGTTCTGGTGCTGCAACTAGAAGTCATCGGTAAACAAACGAATCCGGAGTATCAGAACTATTATAAAAGTAAGTAACTGCAATGTTCTTAATACATAGTCATTGGATGAGAACTTATATTCTCATCGCAGTACTTGAAACAGTAATCGGTGTAGCGGATCTTACCGAAGAAAATATTAAAATGTAGGCTTTCGATGTTTTTTTTCAGGATACAAAATTTCCTAACGCTTGAAGGGCCCTGCATTACATTCAGAGGCTTAAGCATTGGAGGTAAGTTACAGTCTGTTATGTTCACGTACACGGTTGACAGCTTCGACAGTGTGCAACTATCTGCTGAAGCTCTTAAGAAACTCCTGCAAAGACTTGCCCTCATCAACAAAGAAGCATGGCTAGAGCGATGCTTTGTTACATTAATCTGGATGTTGACCACTTCGTCCTCGGATGTGCAAGGAGGATTGGACATTCTGAACGATACAATAGGCAAGTTCGGTGATTACTGGAGCAAACCGTTGAGTGCAGCAGCGTCGCACGCGTCTTTGATTGTCAGTCTTCAGTCTAAAAATCAACCGTTAAGACAGCTATACTGACCCAATATAACAGCTTCTCTGGAAGAAGATCGGCTCGGCTTTCTCCCAGAACAATTTTTCCATTGCTGAGGAGTGGTGTCGATTTGCTCTGCACTCAATATTTCAACGGTCTGGGTTCAATAACATGGCTAAGATCCAGAGGTCAGATTCTTGGTAAATTGGACAAATTAACCATGGCTCATCTGTGTCAGGAAACTGATTCTCTGCGCCCTCGGAAGTTCTAACACAGCCTTGGCTCGTCGAACATTCAGCGCACTGCCGCGAGAATGTCAGTCTGCTCCACTTACAACTTACCTGATGTATAAGTTGGCTTTACAAGATGAAGACCTTAAGTTAGGTAAGCATAATCCGGTTGTGGATGTCAGATTTTTGACGTAAAAGAAGGAAACGCTTGCCTTGAGTCGCTCTGCAAACTAGATAAGGAAGGAACGACCTATATCCTCGCATGTGTAGCAGAAGCACAGCGCTCTGGAAGCACAAGACAAGGAATTACCGCTTTACAGCATCTTTTGGAAAGATTAGACTACAGTCCTGGGCATGGGATACACTTGCCTGCTCTGCTTCGGTAAGTTTCCTCTTTGATTGCAACACTCATGTGGCTAATGACATGCACAGATGCACTGCTCGTCTTATTGCACTAGAGTTGAGAGATAATGAGGCAGATAACCCAGAACTTAAAGAGCAGCTATGCAAAATATTCGAAGTTGGTAAGTCTTGAATGGCTACAAAAGAAAACTGGGACTAAAGTAGTGAAGCAGTGATACAGGCAAGCAAGCATCAGGGTTTCTCTGATGGCAAACCTTTCTCAGTCTTTGAGCTTGAGTGGTTCTCCCGCAATAGTTATAACCTCGCCTTGCAGTCGTGCTCTTCATGGCATCCAGGACTGATAATACGTCTACTGAATGCATCTATTAAAGTCAGTTAAATCTGCACAGTATCTAGGGAATTATATAAATCTCCAAACACTTGGCTGACCTGAAACAGCTTACAGATTTATATTCTCAGGATCCTGCCTCTGAACGGTCTGATGCTTCTCAGAGACGGCTACTCTGTGACTTTCTTGGTGCAGTGATTATCGTGGCACAGGCGAGAATGCAAAATGATCCTTCTGTTAAGGTTATCCAAAATAAGTACTTATACTATATCGAGACTAACCTCTAACTTCTGGTTATTTATCCTTCCAGACAGAACAATACCTCGATGTCCGGATATACGCGGAGAGCTTCCGTGGTCGTATCCATTCTCAACTCAATCGGAGCGACAACACCAGACCTAACTCTTGGTTGAAGAAATACCGTGCAATGATCTCATTCGATTTTGAGGCAGCGGCGCAGCTGAGGCAGTGGGATACTCTTGGCTCCTTGGTCGAAGAAACACGGACAATTGCAGATGACAGACTATATGCTATCTTTGCAGACGTAGTCCTGTGTTCAGAAATGCCTGTTGAAGAGGCGACAAGAATTTTTGAGGTAAGGGGGCTTTTCTCGTCCTCACAGATACGTTGCGTTATCATACATTTATTTATTCACACTCAAATTGACGAGGATAGCAAATCATACATGCCTTCCGTACCTCGCACTCCCCATTCTTGTCCTCTTTATTCCGTGAAAGATTACCCCGTTATCTCCGTTGTCTTTTCCAGCTCGCGTTGACCCCGACCGGAGCTGAGCCATCTACGTCCATAACCGACACCGCAGTGGCCGAATCTGCCCTCGACCAGGCCTACGTTCTGGCCCGCGATATCCGACATTCCCGCAATCAACAACCCCCTTATCCAGACGAGGAGCTGGAATGGCTGGCTATGATGGCTTTCAACCAGGCTGTGGACTTCTACCTCGCTTCCGCGGATGAAGATTGTCGCCGGTGGGGACGGAAGGCGATCGAACTGGCAGATTTGATGCAGGGGGATAGAGGCGCCGTCGGTAGATTGCTGAGAGGGAAGTTTGAGAGGTTGTGGCGTGATGGATGAAATTACGGTCGTATCTATGTATTACAACGGGAGAAGTTGATAGGAAAATGTGTCATCAACTGCTGTGAATATTTATTTAGGAACAGAATATCTAGATTATATGTACTCCTAGCTTTTTGTTTCAGACAAATATCACTCGAAAATTTCCAAGTACAGTTCGTTCCTTAACTTGATGAACTAGGATCTATGCTTTTTGTTGAATGTGGCGGTCTCAGACCACTCAAAGACCTCCTCTTAGAGGCAATAGGTCTGCTACAGGCCAGATCCAGAATCGATATCAGATCATTGACAAATGGAACGCCCATTCCTTTAGATTATTCGACTGCCTTAAACTATGAATAGAACCTGCATTAAGGCTAGATCATTTATTATTCCAGTCAGATCGATAGATCAATTCAACCTGCTCAAGCTTGCTTCCTACCCAACAACACAAGTTACCGAGTAGTAGGCTACACATCACGATTCGTGCGCAATGATGATGATAATAAACCGAAAACCCAATACTCTACAGCGTCACGTAGCTACGTTTCGAAAAAAAAAAAGGCATGGAGAAAAGAAAAAAAAAATTGAACAAAAACCAAACCGAACCGAGGCATTCCCCCCCCCCCCTCCCCTGCTCACTTCCTTATGCATCATCTCATCTAGGAGAGGAAAGAAAGGATGGGTTCTTTTTCTCACCTGCTCGGCGGTAGGTAAATAGTATAGTGATTATGGGTATCTCTTCTAACAAGGTAAGGTAGGTAGACGTAGGTAGGTAGGTAATTAGGCAACAGCGGGAGGGTAAAAATAAGTAAAGAAAAGTGAAGGTTCTGTGAGAAGAAAAAAAAAAAGAAAATCCAGGAAGAAAACATAGAAAGTGAGGGATCGAGGGACATAATTTCCAATTAGGCATCAGGAGAAGTGTGAAGTTGACATAGGAACCTGTGGTCGGGCACAGAGAAGTAATAGTAGGGGGTGAGATTAGAAGAAGGTATGCGAGCAAGTCAAAGCAGACATTAAGTATAGTAGGACCTTCTTTTTTTTGTTAAACAAAGCGCCAGAAATCTCGAAGACGCATAAGAACCCCTTTCCTTCCTTCCACCCAGACATGAAAAATGACAACATGCAGTCAATGGAAAGATACATGCCCCCTAGTTCCGCACGGCCTGATAATACAAGGGAAATAAATCCACCGCGCATTACCCTAATGCTGCCTAATTAGGTAGATAAAATATTCGATTGAGCAACGTCGTCGCAGAGAACTCCACCTTCCAAACCTGACCTTGGGAACCGCCTTCAACCCGAGTAAGAACCAGAAAAAGAAAACATCATGCTGTAGCGAGTGGAACGGACATGTCCGAGAAGGAACCTATCCATCACCGTCTAGAGAACGACTTCTTGAGAGTCGCCTGGATCCTTTCCGTACCAAACTCGGAGTGGAGGGAACCCGCCGTGGGACGGCGAGAAATTTGCTGGGCATAGACGACCGCACAGCTTTTCTGTCATTTTCCTTCCCGCTGCTATCAGTCTCTGCGTCCCCATTCACCTGGATCTTCTTAATCCGTTCACTTAGAGCTCGTCGAGTGAGGTCCAGCTCTCGCTCCAGCTCCTTCGCCGCACGGGGTTCGTCCGTGGAACCACTAAGCTTCTTCCTGTAGGCCCTTAATGTGCGGCAAACCTGCTCTGTTGACAAGTTTAAACTTCCTAACTCGCTATTTTCCGCGTTCCTGGCGCGGGATCGAAAATCCATTGACGGATGGCGGACGCTATGACGAGTGGCCGTCTTTGTCTTCGGACTTTGCGGTGAAGGTGACCTGCCTCCAGACTCCAATGGAGTAGAAGTCGTAGGCGAACGGCGACTCGTTGACGGCGGCGGGGTGGTGGCCACGTTTCCATTTTTGAGTGGGGGAGGAGCTAACAAACACCGGGATGTCTTCCTCCGGATCCGTGGTGGAGACTGCTCACGCTCACGCGCAGGTGTAGGGCTAACGGCTGGGCTGTCCACCCGCTGGAACTCGGCGAGCTCAGAACGGGAGAGGATACGACGAATAGGAGGTTTGGATGCCGTCAGTTCTTTCACAGGAGTGTCCTCTTCCTCCCCAACATTGGGCTGGGAAAGTTCTTTAGGCTGTTGTTGCTGCACTGAGAGATCCCATATCATGACCAGACCATCCAGACCAGTGCTAATCAATGTCCTCGTCACCGCTGATTTGGAGGTGGGCGATCTGCTCTCCAGAAGCAGCACATCACTGACGCCTTCGGTATGGCCGAATTCCCGGGCGAGGAGTGTATCTCTCTCTAAGTCATATACTCTGATTGATTTATCCGTACTGGATACTCCAATGAGAAGTTTTGGGCTCTGCCCAGGGACCTCACAGCTCATAGTCAAAGAGCTCATCACAACGGCGTCATTTGTCTCAGGATCGGATGCCCGAAACGAGTGGATATGCCGGCCTGAGGAGACATCAAATCTTTGAATATTCCTGTCGGTCGTGGAAAAGACAACAGTATCCGGATCGTCCGGAGCTAGCGTAATGGACACAGGAGACACCTTCAAGGTGACGACCTTCGCCATTACAAAAGCAATAACGGTTGTCCCATTCACCTCTCGAGTCACGCGTTCGCGTATTATGACTGTGCGGTCTGCGGAACAGGAGAGGAGCTTCTCGCCATCGTTCATGAAAAGTAGGCGTCCCACAGCCCCTACATGGTCATCCATTGTCTGGATCAAGTCGAAACTATCATCTGTTTTCTTGAAAAGCTGAACCATACGATCTCGACCAGAACTAGCGACTAAGCAAGTGCTAGGGCCGGATTGCACTGCAATATCTGCTACCTCACCACCGTGAGCTCGAACCTCGTTAACGCATTTCCACGGCTCTCCCGAAAGGACCCTGTAACGAGCATTAGCAGTGTACAGGGAAGAGTCGCTCTAATCGAATCAAAGGTACCTTAGGACACCGTATCTATCGCCCGAGATGAATGATTTCATGTCCTCTGTTGCCCGTAAGACTTTTAATTCGTTCAAGATGTCATCATCGCTCGCTTGAAGCTGTTCAAGCTCAACCTTTTTCGTAGCTTGGCACCGCCCTTGCATATTCCAGAAATTTACTGTCCCTCCGCAAGACCATGTGAAAAAATCAGCATCGTACGTGTTAGGTAATTTGAGTGCACCAATTCCAAGAACAGCATCCCTATGAGCAGGCATTGATGTCTCTGTGGGACTCTGCTCATCTTCCTGGTCAAGCGCATCAACGGGACAAACGTGAATCGCATGTGTGGCATCAACCGTGACTATGTGAGTGGAGAGAAATCCCATAGCGATGATCGCGGGCTTCTTTCCTCTCTGACTCCCTGGATCTCGGTCCTGGGGAATAGGAGAGGGTGGTGCAGATGCTGTTGACGCCCGCAAGTCATCAATCAGGAATCTCTGCATCTTTCTGCCCCGTCCTCCGAGCCATACAGCTCCCAGGTCAAAGTCGACGGTCAATGAAGTGATGCCAAAGCTGACATATTTGACCAGTGATAATTTCTGACCACCCTCGGTGTCATCAAGGAAGCATACAGCACCAGTGTCAGTGCAGACGACAGCCTCATGATCAGAAACACTCGCCACGCATGTGAACGTGGTCTCACTCAGAGACCCCAATAAACAGTTTCTCCCAGACAGCGCCTTTGGCGTCGAGGAGTCTACGTTAAGACGTGACCTGGAGGGTGACCCTGGAGTCGCATCGGCTAGTCGCCAAACTTTAACATGTCGTACACCAACCCTGTAGAACATGTCAGCTACAATTCATGACCTGGGCGTTTCCAGGAGCGCCCATACGTAATCAGGGTTTGGCCCATCCAGCACATATCACGGACGAAGGAGGTACACTTATTAGAGGAGTGAAGCCTAGCAGCTCCACTTTTGAGATTGATGGCCCATACGAAGAGGAAACCGTCATTCATGTCCCCGAGTGTTGCCAAATACTGCGAGTTTGCGCTGAATGCGAGACTGCGAACACCAAATGAATGCTCACTCAGAACAGTCAGAGGGACATCAAGCGGTGAATCTTTCGCCGTGGAGAAGATTAGCACCCTGGGATTATAGCCAGTCTTTACAAGTTAGCCGAAGGATCATCACTCAATGCAGTGTCTCGTTTCATGACATACCTCTCCTACTGCAAGGAGTCTCCCATTGGGACTAAGTGCGACGCTGGTAACGGCCTTTATTCTTTCTCTGGACGACGATGTCCGCGAACTACCTCCGTCTGAATCCCCATGAGATCCCCCGTAAGCAATCCCATTGACGCCAGATCTGCTAGCAGGAAGGGTCTTACTACTCCGCGCATCCGGTGTCGTTGGAGGGGTTGATTGATTGTAGAACGAGGTCACTGGATTTATGCCAGTCGCAGTTGGGCGTGCTCGGAAGAAACGCTGAGTGATGTTGTCGTCGGCATCGATGTCCGCTAATATGGCCGCCGATCCAGCACAGAGAGCAAAGGACTTGCTTGGTTCGTGGCTAGAAAAGCCATTGGGAGATGATGTTGTCGTTCCTATCACCGTCTGTAGAGACAGAGTCGACTGATACGGTGTGGGCTTGCAGGGAGTCCGCGTACTTGGTCTCAAAACGGGCGAGTTTGAGGGTGTGATCTTGAGTGATGCTCCCGGCCCCAGCTTACTCTTCCCACTCGACGAATTACTTGCCATCACCTCCAGGAACATGGGCCGCTGCTGGTGGTTCGATGTCCCCAGATAGTGCTGACCTTATTTGCATTTCAGGTTTGGGCTGCATTGGTCGAAACAAAGCGCCCAGTGCGTCGATTTCCGCCGAAGGGCACGACCCCCGCAAACAAAGGAGCAATGAGAACCAAGGATGCCGTCATGCAATCGGTGCGATTGGGTGGAGTGGTGCAGGTGCGAAGACGGTGGCGCGAGGATTGGCGAAGACGGAGCAAAGCGTCGAGGTCGAGAGAAGTCGAGAAGGAAAAAGAAGAGCGGTCGTAAGGAAGTCAATGAAGGAGTGACTGGGGCAAACTCAAGGAGATGGGCGCGCTGGGACGGATGGATGAGGCCGACAGACGCACAGTGAACAGGGAGCTGAAGCTGAGAGGTCGGAAGTCGTTCTTGGTGCATTCCCAAGCTCCTGGGGCCGACGAATGGTTTGTGCTGCCCTATCCGGACTAGAGCCAGGGACGAACTCGACGCGAGCTGCGGACGGAGGAAAAGGGGCATGCACGAGTCGCGGTCGACCGCAACCCCGATACTGTATTATTGGTAAGTCCCTGTGCAGAGATAATCTCTCCAGCGGCTAACAGAGCCAAGAGTTAGGGGCGTGTTGAAATTGGCCAGTCTGCGGTGACCTGCGTGTCACCTACCACGAAAACACGATCAGGGTCCTGGACGCTACGGCGTGGGCTTGTCGGGGGTGGATCAAGCAAACAGATCATACTGTGGTCTGTTCGGCGCGGCTGCGGGGATTCCTCGCAGCCTCAGGCTGGGGCCGAACATGTCCTGTTACAATCTTGAGACGGGCGTCCTTGGTCGTCAGAGGCTCAGCTCTATGACTCTGTAAGCACAGAAACCCGTTCCCGGATCCAAATGCAGCCTTTTCACTCCCTACCTTCCATTGCGCTAATCACGATGTTTCGTTGATGAGCCCTTGCTTCCAGGATGCCATTTAAAACAGGATCTCCCTTTCCCACCATCGAGGCGATTGTTGGCCCGTGATAGGTGAGACATTCTTTGGCGCTGTCTGCACTCCTTCTCCAAGTCCCAGAGCAGTGGCTTAGCTCTTTGCTCCCCACACGTGGCGCCCTCCGTGATAAGGATTACGTTGTGATACCTCTCAAGAATCTTACAAGTCTGTAGAAGATGGCGTAAAGACAGTCGATTTATTTGCGGACATGGAAGATATACACATTTTTTACTCAATACTACTCATTGGAAATTTTGATGATTGATCTGCCGTACTCCGCCCAAGGTATTCTAGTTCTTAAAGCTGGCGTTATGTATGGGGTTCCCGCTCTAGAGTCGACCTGCGCCCCTCTTAACAGAGGGGGTCTATCAGAAGAAAGTCGTCAGACAATATGACAAATCCAATCAGTTCTTAGCCTATGTCAGTGAATGGGTTCCTGTCGAAAGTGGTGGTGCCCAGAGTGACTCGTGGGCAAGCTCCTGGGGCTGCTCTTAAATGTCAGATGAGAAAGCAAGTAACAGTGGGATATAGCCGAAAGAAGGAGCATCTGATATCCATTTGATATCAATGACCTGGTTGAGAATGGTGAGATGCTCTTGTGGATAGGTAGTCAACCCGGCATGAAATTCCTTTTTTTCATGCCAATGATCCTAATCTATGTGAAATAGAATTAACGTCAAACAAGTGTGAGTGGCTGATATAACGTTGAATAACTTCAAGCATGTTCGAAGTGTGAAGCACTGTACTGTACATGGCCATGGTTTGTCGAGCTGCACTGAGATTGCCTAATTTGTCCTCTAGAACCACTTTGAGGCTTTATTTGCTCCATCCAATATAATCTAATTTTTAATTATTTTCATACTGGCTAATCGCAATACGAAATTCCCAAACAAGCATCCATATAGCTGATGTTCTCTAAGTGGATTCATACTCTGATTGGAATCGTAGACTGTCCCTCACGTGACCATCTTCCAAGCCTTCTAGCGCTGCAGGACAGCCCACGCCTGATGCCATCTTCCAGAGCACCTCTCAAGCAGACAGTCAACGGAGCTTATCTATTTGCACCAGAGCTATTGCTCCTCCTTAACGAGTCTGCTAGACCAGAATGCCGCCAATTTGTGCCGCATCCTCCAGGCTAGCATTCTCGACTGTTCTTCGAAACATTCTCCGTGAAGTCTCCTCCGAACCTCGACTTCAACCAAGATCTCTCTACGCATCTAGAAATTCTTTTCTGTCGAAACCATCTCTTCGTTTAACTCGCAACTTTGACAGTAGACGATCTTTATGTTCTTCGCAGGTGCTGCGCGATTCTTCGTCAGAGAAATCTGCTCCTCAAAATTCCGACGATGTCCTTGCACAACCACAAAAGGTAGAGAACACAACAGTTGAGGCCAATCTGGATACATCCTCGCAAGGATCTCGGTCAAATGGAGGGGATTCTGGTACGATAATTGCGGGAGAGAGTTCACCGGCGACAATCACAGCCGGAGAGGTGCGTACTAAGGAACGCAAAAACAAGAACTCGAAAGATTCGGCAAACGACAAGAACATTTCAAAAACCGCTAAGTCGGCCAAGGATTCCGGGAATCACAAGTCTAAGGACACAAAGTCCGCTAAGAAGAAGAAACCAGAACCGTGGCAAATCCAAAAAGAAGCGTTGAAGAAGAAGTTCAAAGAAGGCTGGAATCCTCCAAAAAGGCTCTCACCAGATGCCATCGAGGGCATCCGTCATCTACATGCCACAGCGCCGGATCAGTTTACGACTCCAGTTCTCGCTGAGCAGTTCAAGGTGTCTCCGGAGGCTATCAGGCGGATATTGAAAAGCAAGTGGCGACCTACACCAGAGGAGATGGAGGATCGCCGACGACGATGGCAGAGACGACATGACAGGATTTGGGCTCAACTGGCTGAGCTGGGTCTCAGGCCGAAGAGAAAGAAAACTGCGTACGTTTCTGATGTTAATACTTTGTATGATCGCGATGGTCCTAAGCCGATCTGAGTCTACATCTGAGTCTACCTTCTTGTTGTGCGATGTTATATCCCGGACTCATCACTCGTGTAATATAATAGAAAGCCTCTATGTGTAGTGGATAGATGACTGAGGTAAATTGAAGCTGCTACTATAGCAGTGTAATATCTTTGACTGGCGTTGCCAGGCTGCCACAGCAATAGTACATTTCACGCCCTTGTGGCCTGCGATCTTGGCTCTCTGAGCTCTTGAATGGATAAATCGAGACTCCTAATCTCGAGATCAGGAATCTCGGTAGCAGTAGTTGAGTCCTGAACGGTAGGGCTCTGGAACGGCCAACCATACGCTGTCCGGACTCGTGCCTGAGGCATAAACTTCTCCAGCCACACGAAGCTAACTCCTCTTGTCTCCAGGACTGCGGAGCGGACAGGAACCTCCTCCGCCGGAGCAACGTTGCTCAAATGACATGTGTTGTTGATGGGTCGCATATAAATACTCTTCTTCTCTCGTCCATTATTGCCTCAAATGGTAGGCTTTGTTTGACAGCATGCCAAGGCCAGCCCATCTCTCACCCACGGCGCTCGACCTGACCTCCTCTACTCGCCGCCGGACTCTATATTGCCAGCTCAGGTCCCTTCTGCTGTCATCCACCTATATGGTACCAGACCTTCACTCGCCATGCCTTCCGATATCCAGGTTTTCGTAAAATGGAAAGAGCCGACCATTTTTGCGGGGGAAGATGTCGAATGCATCATTACCTTCAAGAACGTGGCGGAGAGCGGCAACCCAGAACAAAATGGAGCGCAGCAAACCTCCCATCAGAGGAAAGTGTCCCGCACGATCACCACAGCCTCTAGCGGTGACAGCTACTTCTCCCTGAAATCTCCGCAGAGTCTCTTCTTCAGCAATAATCGACGCTCCCTTCCTGGCAGTCCTCGGAACAAAAACTTCGACCGCTCTCATCGCCCATCAGCATCGCTGGGTTCCCCATTTGGGGCATCTCACAGTTTCCCGCCTCTTCAAAGCCCCTCCAAACTCGGATCCGGGCAGCCTTCGAATCACACACACAAGAGATCCATTTCGATTTTGTCTATAGACAGTGAGGGTGGTAATGACAGGACTCCGCTTCCATCGCCGTTCAGTCGCCCGAGCACATCCAGAGGCCATGGCCGTTCTGCAAGTCTTCAGGTCTTACCCAGGAGGAATGGAACCTACGACGAAGTTTCAACAACAGGTATCCAAGATTTCTTCAAAGGAGATGCCGAATGCAGCTAATAGTATGGTCTAGGTGGGCGAAATTCCAACCGTGGCCCTATTTCCGGCGATTCTCTGTTAAGCCCGTCGATCAGAAACCTGAGACTTGACGGAGATCGTCAACCCAGAGTCGGCAGTCCAGGATCTAGTTCATCGAGTCCAGGGGGACCAGCTGAATCATCGAGGGCTCCGAATAAGCGTATTAGCCCTTTGCCAACGGATTTCAAATTCCCGCCGGTTCCTGCGACAGCGAATGAGACTACTGGGAATATTTCTATACTCTCCCCATCTGTAGCTTCAGGTGATGAAGCCCCTACATCTGGAACATCGAATGCAAGAGATGTTTCCACTCCACCGCAGCTTAGTCATCTACCTCCCGTTACAAGGATTATATCCAATTCCAGTATAAACGGGAGCAATAGGAGCAGCGGGGAATTCTACTCTTTGAGTAATAATTCGTCCGAAACTCTCGAATCTGAATATGCATCTTACTCTATTAACCGGGCGCGATCGAATCTCTTACGGCACAGGCGGCATATTTCCAATCTTGAGCCCGTTGGAAGTGCACGCGATACTCAAACACTGCTCATGGGATATGCCCAAGTCAGTGCTTCGTTTACTGTCGACGGTTCACTAATAAACCAAGCTGCGTTTGAAGAGGTTAAGCGGAGAGGAGTTCTGGGTGGACAAGGGAGCGCAGCTGGAGCTCCTGGCGGGACAGAAAAGTCTCGCAAGGGCGGCGGGCTTTTGGGCGCCTTGGGATGGAGTGCTATTGAGGAATCCATTAGTGGACTTCTTTCTAACGGTGACCTTGATGGTCTTCGAGATATGCGAGGTGTTTCTTCATCAAAGTCGATCCCATTACTCTCCACTCCGCAGTCACTCCTATTCGTCGATCTTCGCCTAGCCCCAGGTGAAGAGAAATCATTTTCATTTGCTTTTACACTCCCGAGAGGGTTACCTGCCAGCCACAAGGGGAAAGCTATAAAGTTCTCCTACAATCTGGTAATTGGCACCCAGAGGCCTACTGGTCCCAAAGAAGCTCAGCATGTCAACCGCATCAACGTCCCGTTTCGAGTCTTCAGCGGTGTGAATGGTAAGTACCGTCTGTAATATCTTTGTGCTTCACATGCTAACTGGTCCAAGCGCGGGGAGATATTCTTGGTCACGATCTTATGGCCCCTTACATACTTCTTCGGGACGAGGCCAGAGTACAGAAATTAGGCAGTAGTCCTCTCCAGGAAACGAAGAAGAGCATCAGTGGGCCTACGTGGACGTCTGCCGCCGAATTTCTATCCTACGTTGACGAGCTTCTCGAACAGGACACTCGTCGAACTTCACTGCTTTCGCCAACAATCTCACAAGAAAGAAGCCCAAGTCAGGACATACCCAGGAGCCCTCCTTCCTGCAAAGACGCGATAGATCTGGCCATTCTTCGCAGCAATCAGGTCACGAGTTCGAATCGCAGTGCGAATCGGTTCGAGATTGCGCGAAATGGGCGCAGGATTGCAGTCGTGGTGCTCAATCGTCCGGCTCATCGCCTTGGCGAGACAGTTTTTGCAACTGTAGACTTCACAGGCGCCGCGCTACCTTGCTACTCCCTGAGGGGAACTTTGGAGTCGTCGGAGAAAGTTGCCCCCACATTAGCTGTCCGGTCAAGTGCAAGCATCCACCGAGCCACCCGTCGCATCCACGCTTCCTGTTTTGAGAACACGCTTTTCTCCACTAGAGTGGTGTTCAGTCCCGCCATTCCTATCACGGCAACACCTACGATATTGACCAGCGGAGTGAATGTCGAGTGGGAGTTACGATTTGAATTTGTGACGAGCTCGCATGTTGATCATGAATCTGGACTCTCAGGCGCGAGGTTATTAGAGACGATCGGAGAAGATGACAGAGGGCAGGTTTTCTCTTCCGTTGAGAACCTCTCCTGCGAGTCCTTCGAGATCTCTATTCCATTGACGGTCTACGGTGAGACGGTTAGGGAGCCGTTGCCTGAAGAGAATCAAGGTTACTCAATATGAGCTGCGCTACGATCTGAATGCTGTTCTTGAACGGCCGTTGAAGCGTCCGTGCATGCTGGTCCCGCCGGTGCGGTTATGTTCGTGGATATAATCTTTCCTTTCGCGCTGTGTGTGTTGGACAGAGCAGTATTTATGATTTTTCAAGGGATGATCAGCGACATGGTTTATGTATTAGCCCTTGTCTGCCTTCGTCGATACCCTTGGGCTTCATTCCTCTATTAATTAGGTTAAAGGGGCAGTTCTAGCGTTTGAGATGTCTGATCGCTCATACTTAATATCATGGGGACTTAGACCCGTCTCTTATATAAAAGGGATAATTTCACAGATATTGAAACCGGGCCGTGTGAATTATGAAGGAGTGGAGGTTTTCATGTCACGGATCAAGATCGTTAGGATGTATTCATTTCTCCAAGCACTAATTCTAAACTGCTTCACTTTTGTGTGCTAGAATATTCCTAGTTTAAGTGGTACACTATGTTAGGGTGCTACCAGATAAGCTGGTTTCGATTTTCTGTCCCCACAGGGTTCCAAGGGACTGGTGTTGAGACAGAATCACTAGTGAATGATAGAGCAGTAAGAGATGATTTGAACATCTGTCAGAAGACCATCACTGAACACGTGGAGATCTAGTCCCGTCTCTTTCCCGCAAAGCAGTTCGAGATGGAAATATTATTTTCACGAAGTCGGCGATATGATAACCCCACGTGATAAGACGGTCACCGGGGCAACGGGCGGGCGGGCGGCGTCTCCAGGCGGGCATCTCCAAGCGCCGCCTTAGCCAAAGTCCGATATCGTGGAGAAGCATGGTCAGTGCTATCTCAGTCCTGACAGACTGAATCTGTGATATTCCAGCTCCCTTTTCTCATTTACAGCATCCAAACTGGTAATAGAAACTCGCGGTAAGGTTTACGCTGCTCCATATCAAATGGAACTAGGTCGAATATGACGATCTCACTGACTATCGGGCTGCCTTCGGAATGCAGGTGAATCTCAATCCAAATCACGCACTGGCATACACACGAGGCACGTTGTTCGTGGAAGACCGTTTGAGAAAGGACCTCCTCCTTTCCCATCCCCCCTCGAAAGTGGGATACGAAGACAATGGCATCATTCATCACTACAATGTCTGTCCCCTTTGGCTTCTCGCCATAGCCTGGCAAACCCATCCCTCCAACCTGCACCCTCAATCAGCCCGCTCCATGCAAGACCCTCAGTGTCTCTCACCCCCCTCCCCCCCCCCTTCTCTGAGTCCCCGTCATATCTCTCGCCCGCGTACGAGCTCTCAAGGAAGGTCTCCATGCGCTGACATCGCCTAGCAACGCGCGAAATAAGAGCCCGTTCAAGCCGCGGAACGCGGCCAAGGGGACGAGCAGCTACCAGCTGAGGCAGTTTGCAGAGGCGACGCTTGGTAGTGGGAGTTTGAGGAAGGCCGTCAAGTTGCCTGAGGGAGAGGATCTGAACGAATGGTTGGCTGTTAACGGTATGCTCGCCGGTCCGCGCAGGAGTTTGTCGATTTCCATTTTAGCCGACGACGAGAGACGATCGAACCGAGACTGACATCCTGGCTGCGAAACCGCAGTTGTCGACTTTTATAATCAGATTAATCTTCTATACGGATCGATAACGGAGTTCTGCTCCCCCCAGTCGTGTCCGGAGATGAAAGCGACAGACGAGTGAGTTGCGTGAGTGGTTAGCCGAAGAGAAATGGAATGGCTGACACTGGGCAGGTTCGAGTATCTCTGGCAAGATGGGGAGAACTACAAACGGCCAACTAAGATGTCTGCTCCGGAGTATATTGAACATCTGATGAGTTGGGTTCAGAGCAACATCGACAATGAGCAGATGTTCCCAAGCCGAATCGGTATAGTCGTCACTTCCTGAATCATTTAGGATATGCTGTGAGCTGATGAGTCTGATCTGATGCAGGCGTCCCTTTCCCCAAGACATTCCCGAGCCTGCTACGCCAGATCTTCAAGCGGCTGTACCGTGTGTACGCGCACATCTACTGTCACCACTATCCCGTGGTTGTACACCTGGGACTTGAGCCCCACTTGAATACCAGCTTCAAGCACTACGTCCTTTTCATCGACGAGCATAACCTAGCTACCGGGAAGGACTTCTGGGGTCCACTTGGGGACTTGGTGGACAGCATGCTGCGCAGTGACTGAGTGCGTTCCGACACTCCGGTTGGGATAAGTTATTTCGGCTTCTCAGGGCGGGGGCTGATGGATACATGTTCCTCAGGGTTTGCAGGCGTTGACTATGGGCAAGGGTTGGAGGCGTTTTCAATCAGGGTTGCACCACCGGCGTTTTATGGGTTGAGGATCGGGTGTATGATAAACGGGCTAATAATGAGATCTACCATCGTATTCAATACAGCACGATATCTTCAGCATAAGACTGCTCTTCTTGCGCATGTAGATGTGGTATGCGTTTATCGGGTCATCATATGTGGTGCTGCGCCGGGCAGACAAGGAAGACGAGGGCGGGCGGAACCCGGTCCTCGGAAGCGGCGGCCACGTGACTGCAGAGCCCGTGTGTAGAACTTCGGACGTCGACGCGATTTATCTCAGGCTCTCCAGAACAGCAGCGGCAATTGAAGCCCTCCGCACGTCGTTTGCACCTCTCGCCTATACCCAATCTCTTCTCCTTCGAGGTCTCTTTTCCTCTACCGCCATCATGCTCTCCTCTCGCGTCGCCCGCGCGGGCCTGCGTGCCTCCGTCCAGCAATTCTCCTCGGCCCCTCGCACGGCCGCTCTGAACGGCATCCGGACCTACGCCACTCCTGCTCAGGACGTCAAACCCCCAGTGGCCGTGTACGGTATTGATGGAACCTATGCTAACGCTCTGGTATGCGATGCGCTCTGCTCCCAGTGCCATTGAACCCCTCCTTTCCGATGGTCCGAAGTTCTTGAGTTCTTGAAAAGCGAAAGCGGAGCAGACACAAAAAGGCTAACCATTTACCCCTCCCCCTCCTCTGTGGTTGTTCGTCATATACAGTACACCGCCGCTGCGAAGACCTCGGCCCTCGAGCAGACCTCCAAGGCGCTGGCCGCGCTGGGCGAGACCTTCAAGAAGGACCCCAAGCTGACCACCATCCTGAGCGCCCCGACCCTGTCCGCCAGCGACAAGAAGCAGATCATCCAGGAGCTGCAGAAAATCGCCGGCGCCGACAAGGGCGACATTGTCAAGAATTTCCTCAACACCCTGGCCGAGAACAACCGTCTGGGCCTCCTCGCGAGTGTGTGCGACAAGTTCGCGACTCTGATGAGCGCCCACCGTGGTGAGATCGAGGTGGTCATCACCAGTGCTCAGGTGCGTTTCCCCCCTCTGTCATGTGTCGAATGAATAGAGCCATTTAGCGAGGCTCTTCGCGCGACGTGCGGGGATCGTGACGGATATCATCTAACATATAATCCCACCTGCAGGAGCTTGACAGCAAGATCATCCAGCGCCTCGAGAAGGCCGTCGCCAAGTCCGAGCTCAGCCAGGGCAAGAAGCTCAAGGTCGTCACCAAGGTGAGTAAATCCAGGCATCTATTTCAAGGAAGAGAGAGAACGAGATAATTCCTCGGCCTCAAATAGACCAATTAAAAGGGAAAAGAATCTGACACATCTCTTTCGCATAGGTCAACCGTGACATCATCGGCGGTCTCATCGTTGAGGTCGGCGACCGCACAATCGACCTCAGCGTCTCGTCTAAGATCAGCAAGCTCAACAAGGCCCTGACGGATGTTGTGTAAATCGTAAATCAATATTATCATGTTTCACCCACGCACACATAGTAAGAAACATATGTTAGACAGTCAATGACAGATCAATTCATTGCATGCAAGAGAGGAGACAAAAAGAAGAGAGTTTAGGAATATTCCTTATCACGAGTACAAGATACATACACACTTTCTCGAATCTATTTAGTATCTACCTATCTTACTCCATTGTGTAGGCATGTTCCTTATATATAATTTTCCTTCTTCCCTTTTTTTGGGGCCCCTCTTTTTTGTTCCCCCTCCCCTCCCATTGGTGTGTGTGTGTGTGGCCCGGACTACTACCTCTAGTAGTACTGTGTCAAATTAGAGAGAACACAGCCGCTCGCCTTTTTGTATTTTTGCTGTTTTCTTTATTTTGGTGCGTTTTATCTGGAGACTTCTTCGCCTCTTGTCTTGTCTTGGATCAGGACCCAAGGACCCAGGACCCGTGGAAAACGGTGTGGAGAGCGGATATACTGTAGTAGTCTTCCGTAGGAAGGAGGCGGGGGAGGGAGATATATCACAACATGTAAGATAAGATAATCTATGTTCAGAGGACGGGGGAAGTATGATATCCCTCACGATAAGATGCAATTCATTCGGTCTTGAGGATGTTATCTAGGTAGGTAGGTAGGTAGGTCGGTGGTGTATTTCACCTAGAATTGTTCTGGTCATATCTATCTATCTACCTACCTACCTACCTACCTACCTAATCGACGTAGGCCTTTTTGGTCAATAGGGGTCCGGGATAATAATAATGATGATGATAACAATGGTAGAAGAATGGCATAAATAACTTTTTTTTAATAGAGAAACCATGAAACAAAAATTCAAGGATCATGACAACTGTCCTTTGTTTCTCTATAAACTTCCCGAGGAAAAAAAAAAGAGATAAGAAGGATATATACAAACATAAGATTTCTTTTTTTTTAAAAAAAAAGATCTATCTTATTTGGCAACAGCCTCAATGGCCTGATCCAGGATCCTCAGACCCGTCCTGATCTGCTCCTCCGAGATGATCAGCGGCGGCACGAACCGGATGCAGCCCTCGCCCGCGGTGATGATCAACAGCCCCCTCTCGCGCGCGGCGGTGACCAGCTCGGACGCCTTGGAAACGTAGGCCTCGGAGAGCTGCACGCCGAGGATCAGGCCCCGGCCACGGACCTCCGCGATCACCTGCGGGTACTTCTTCTGGAGGTTCTCGAAGCCCGACAGGAAGACTGCCGACTTGGCCTCGACGGACTTCTGCAGCTCCGGGTCCGCGAGGCGCTCGACGATGTGGTGCGCGACGCGGCAGGCGAGCGGGTTGCCGCCGAAGGTGGTGCCGTGGTCTCCCGTCTTGATGTACTTGCCGACGGTGGACTCGGACACGATCGTCGCGCCGATGGGGATGCCGTTGCCCAGGGCTTTGGCGCTGGTCAGGATATCGGGATGGGCGGCCTTGCCGCCGTTGGCAGGGGCCAGGGACGGGTGCGCGTGCGCCCACAGCGAGCCCGTGCGGGACAGACCGCACTGGATCTCATCGAAGATGAGCACGGCGCCGACGGCGTCGCAGCGTTGGCGGAGGACGAGCAGGAACTCGGGCGTCGCGACGTGGACGCCGCCCTCGCCCTGGATCGGCTCGACGATGACACCGCACGTCTTGTCCGTGATCAGGGTCTCGAGCTGCGCGACGTCGTTGTACGTGCCGTACTTGAACCCGGGGACCATGGGCGCGAAGGGGGTCTGGTATTTCGGGTTCGGGGTCGCGGACAGAGCGCCCATGCTGCGACCATGAAAGGAGTTGTGGAAGGAGACGAACTCGTGCTTCGCGCCCGAGGGGTCGAGGGAGCGTCCGACCTTGCGGGCGAACTTGATGGCCGCCTCGTTGGCCTCGGTGCCCGAGTTGGAGATAAAGACCTGCGAGGCGTCGCGCATGGCGCCGGACTCGAGGGTCTTGGTGACGAGGAGCTTGCTGAGGGCGCCGGTCCAGGCGTTGTGGTAGAGGTTGGAGGCGTGGATCAGAGTCTCAGACTAGATGGCACAATTGATCCCGTCAGCAATTATGTTTTTACGTAGTCATTGACATATGCTGCGCACCTGCTGGGCAATAATCTTGGCGATCTCCGGATCGCAGTGGCCCAGAGAGTTGACCGCGATGCCGGCCGTGAAGTCGAGATATCGCCGGTTCTCCATGTCCCACAGGTAGCAGCCCTGTCCCTTGATCATCATCGGCGGCGGGCGCACATATGTCGGCACCATGTAGGGCGCTCGCTCGTTGATGAAGGCCGCCGTTTGCGAGTCCGGTGCGGGGTCGGGGTTGGGAAGGGATGCATCTTTCTGCTCTCAATTAGCACGCAGTTCACATACTCAAGACTGAAAACAGTGGTTAAGTAGAGAGTATAAAATAAAAATAAAAAAAATACCTGAGAAGCCCTCGTCGTCGCTGTCGAAGCGAACCCTCTCTGCTGCAGCGGTGACTCAACGAGCGCAGGCAAGCGCTTCGTCGCCCGCAGCGCTGCGGGGCGGCACCGCCAGGCGGCCACGCGCAGGGCCATCGCAGGAATAGACGACTGTAGAGAAAAAGGAAACCAGGAATATAGCCCAGCGATTGAGCTCGCCGGGCAATTGACCGTCTGGAGAACCCGAGTGTTATATATGGACGAGAGGGCGAGCGGGCATGGGCCGATGCTGCGCAGAAAAGTTGCCGGCGCCGCGCGATATCGGATATCGGGCCGCGATAAGCGGGAGATCTGTTTGATCTTTTCTCCGGTCAGAGGTCCATCTCCGGATGCCGCCACCAAACAACCACTCGGCATCTCCATCCCACTCACTGTGTCTCACCATTTTGCTTCCTTCAGCTGCATCCGCACGAAATAATAGCAATGGCGTCCACTCTTCTGCCATTCACTCGAGCCTTCTCCAGACGCATCGCAATCGCCCCCCGACAGCTGCGTGCGCTTTCATGCACCACGCGGAGAAGCGCCGCCGACGGCAGCAGCAAGCCGCCGCACCCGTTCGCGAGCGCCCCCGCGCCCCCTCGCCTGCCCAAGGAGGAGCAGGAGATCTTCGAGCGGCTCCAGCGACAGTCGACCGGCGCCTTCAGCACGCCCAGGGTCAACCAGTCCCCCGATTCGGCGGCAGAGCCCTCCTCCTCCGCCCCATCACCGGAGACCATCAGGCCCCTCGACGCGGGCGAGGAGCTCCACCCCAACCTGCGACTCGGCGCGCAGCCCGAGTTCGAGGGCGACAAGAACCCCAAGACCGGCGAGATCGGGGGCCCCAAGACCGAACCGCTGCGGTGGGGGGCCAACGGGGACTGGAGCTTCAATGGGCGGGTCACCGATTTCTGATTATTCTGGCTATGGATGGACGGAGCTGGTCAATAATAAGGAACCGTTAAGAACTGCTGTTCATGGGATATCCCGGAGAGGTGGGCATAGAAAAGAGGTAACGGAACGGTACATACAAGGCTAGTTCTGCATCGGGAAGCGCTGGGTTTCAGTCGTTGGGAGCTTGACCCGATATAGAAGGGCATCAGCAATGGACTCAGACCCGTTCCAGTTTGTCCTGCGTGGATAACTACCTAAGGTGTACATAAAGGCCAGGGCTTGCTCGGGTTGTCTGGGTTTTTACCACTGTTGATGACACACAATGTACAGTACACTAATGCATGACTGGAGGTTTTACATATAAATACAGGTGATCACACGACCTTGGTCTCAGTGTCGGCTGTGTTCCAGCATTGCCCGAACGTGGCCCGGAAGTAATGTCAAAAGGGTGGAAGTGAACAAGCCAGAAAATCGGATTTAAGTGCATGTGCCGGGTTGCAGGTATTCCAACGCCCCAAAGTGCCCGCGCTTCATAGCAGGAAATCACTGTCTCCGCATAGCTTTCACTCGGCTAGTTTCACCATCCCCTGACCAAGCCTTCGAAAAGCCAAGGTAACCGAAGTCGCATACACATCCTTCGTCGTGCCGAGGAGAGTGCTTCAAAGAGCGCAGGACCCCTCGAGCCTCGCAAGGGTCGCTTTTCCTGCCCTGCTCTCATTAGCACGGCCCAGCTCGTTACTGATCCACGCGCCGATCTTCGACATCTCTTCCAGATTGATGCCGGTGTGCATGCCGAGGCTGTGAAGGGTGTGGACGAGATCCTCCGTCGCGACGTTCCCCGTGGCGCCCTTCGAGTACGGGCATCCGCCAAGGCCTCCAACGCTGCTGTCGAAGATCCTGATGCCGTGTTCGAGGCCGACGATGGTGTTGACCAGCGCCTGGCCGTAGGTGTCGTGGAAATGGAGTGCAATATCGGTGTTCGCGATTCCCGCCGCCTTGAGCGTCCGCAGGAGCTCCAGCGTGCGAGGCGCGGTTCCCATGCCAGTGGTGTCCGCGACAGACACCTCGTCTACTCCCATCTCGAGCAGGGACGCCGTGATCTCAGCGACCTTGGACGGTGGGACATCTGGTCCCTCGTACGGACAGCCCAGAGCGACGGACACATACCCACGCACTCTGATGTTTCTCGACTTGGCTAACTCAACGATCGGACGGGCCCGTTCCAGGGACTCTGCAATCGTGCAGTTGGTGTTCGCCTTGCAGAAGGCTTCGGTTGCTGCCGTGAAGAATGATATCTCCGTCCTGGTTGCGGGCTTGGATGGGGTGCCCTGCGTCTCCGCCGTGGCGCCCTCCGCATCCATGATCTTCACCAGGTTCTCGAGCCCCTTGATGTTGGGAACCAGGTAATTGTACGCAATCGCATGCTGAGACTGCGGGGGAGACCTGATGAGATGCTCCAGGATCTCTCCGGTGTTTGCCATCTGGACAGACATGGACACAAACGTCAGACGATGTAAACGATGAGGGACACTGACGGGGCTTCTTGACTAAATGAATGACGAGAAAAGGCTTCAAGAGAACAACCGTACCTGTGGCACCCATTTGGCAGGCACAAACGAACCAGCTTCGATCGTGGTGACTCCTGTCTTCGCGAGCTTCTCGATGAGCTGGATCTTGGTCTCCAGGGGGATCGATTTCTTCTCGTTCTGCAGGCCATCCCGTGGCCCTACTTCAACAATGCGCACATGGTCCGAGGTTAGGGTCCTGGCCTCTGTAGCGAACCGGCGCGCAGCCTGTGTAGTTGGAGTATATCGGAGCGCGGCCGAGAACAGCCGTAGCCTGGGTCTGAGGAACGACATGCTGAGGAAGAGCCCAAGTATCCCTGTAGAGAGAGACAAAAGAAGAAGAAGAAGCCAGTTTGTCCGCGAGAGTGTGGAGGAGACGGCGGAGGGGGAGCCGAGCATATCCCAGCTCTAGCCGCGCTCGTCGGGTCCAGCAGGAGATGCCGAGATGCGGAGAGGCCGAGAGGTCGGAGCGCGACGCCGACGGACCACCCCACTTTTAGCCGCCACATCCACTGGCCTCCCTTGGCGTAAAGAATCTAAGAAAGATTCTATCGCCATATTTTGGTGTTTCGGTCACAGACGCAAAGATGCCTGAGGAAAACCACCCGTCTGTGAGCTCCGAGAAGATGGAGGACCAGAGCTCCGCTGCTGAGAAGCCTGCCTGCCAGCTCAGACAGCCCAAGAAAAGATTCGTCGGGAGACGAACAGCAGATGCCGCCCAGGCACAGAAAGAGGCGTCTGTTGAACAGGGTGCAGACTCGACGGCGGTTCAAAAAGGTCAGCAATCGATTCACCGTGATGTCATTCCCCGTTCGGCCATGCTGATTCCCTCGACAGCTGCCCCCAGAAGGGCCCCCAGGACCTTGAATCAAGTCCCTCCCGAGATCCTCGAGGATCCCGACATCCAGGCCGCAATTGCGCTGCTCCCGAAGAACTATAACTTCGAGATCCCGAAGACGATCCACCGGATCCGGACGTCGGGCGCGAAGAGGGTGGCCCTGCAGTTCCCCGAGGGGCTGCTGATCTTCGCAACCACCATCTCAGACATCCTGACGCAGTTCTGCCCGGGCGTCGAGACGCTCATCATGGGAGATGTGACGTACGGCGCCTGCTGCATCGACGACTACACGGCCCGCGCCCTGGGCTGCGACCTGCTCGTCCACTACGCCCACAGCTGCCTCATCCCCGTGGACGTGACGACGATCAAGACGCTGTACATCTTCGTCGACATCAGCATCGACACGGCGCACCTGATCGCCACGCTCGAGCGCAACTTCCCGCCGGGCAAGACGATCGCCACCGTCGGCACGATCCAGTTCAACGCGACGCTGCACGGCCTCAAGCCCGTCCTCGAGCGGGCCGGGTTCAAGGTCGTCATCCCGCAGATCGCGCCCCTTTCCAAGGGAGAGATCCTGGGCTGCACCTCCCCCCGGCTCTCTACAGACGACAGGATCGACATCCTCCTCTACCTGGGCGACGGCCGCTTCCACCTCGAGTCCGCCATGATCCACAACCCGTCCATCCCCGCGTACCGCTACGACCCGTACTCCCGCACGCTCTCCCGCGAGTACTACGACCACGAGGAGATGCAGACGCTGCGGCGGGACGCCATCAACGCGGCCCGGTCGGCCAGGAAGTGGGGGATCATCCTGGGCTCGCTGGGCCGCCAGGGGAACCCGAACACGATGGCCATGATCGAGAACCATCTCAACGAGCGCGGGATCCCCTTTGTCAACCTGCTGCTCAGCGAGATCTTCCCGGGCAAGCTGGCCGCCATGTCCGATGTCGAGTGCTGGGTGCAGATCGCTTGTCCGCGGTTGAGCATCGACTGGGGGTATGCCTTCCCGCGGCCGTTGCTCACGCCCTACGAGGCTCTTGTTGCCCTGGGCGTACGAGAGGACTGGGAGAGCGCGAACAAGGGCGTGTATCCCATGGACTTCTACGCTAAGGACGGCCTGGGGAGGACAAGGCCTGAGCAAGCGATGCGCAGCGCCCAAGCCGTGCAGGGATAACTACTGCTCGAAGGGATGCTACGGAAGGCAGAGTGCCAAAAAAGGCAGGTATCTGGCTTCGGAAATTGCCAGCAAAACATATATTCTGCTGCTAGATAGACAGAAAAAGAAAATGCTGGCAAAAGATGCCAAGTCAGGCAGCTTTTCTATCGTCATTAAAAAAACGGGAGTTCGAAACTTCCTACTCTATCACATACAGAAGCCTTCCAGTCATCACACAAAAACCTCGTCATCCCTTGTTCTCATCAGCACTATCGGCGTTGGTGTCGCTTGCACTTCCTCTCCTCAATGTGAGGATGCTCTTGTATCCCAGCTCATCGGCAGTCCGTTCCGCTGCGCGCCATCTCGTGACCGCCTGCTCGACATCTTCACACATCTCCCGTGTGTCGTGGATGATGCCGCCTTCTTCCGGCTCCGAGAGCTGGGTGCTTTCCCTCGATTTACCGTCTCTACTCAGCGGGAACGCGGGTCCAAAGCCGCGTTCGGGCGTCGGATTGAACATGATGGCGTTGGCGAACATGCGTATCAGCTCCTTCTCGAGCTGTGCAGAGTTCACGATCGCCTTGGGTGGGATCAGATCCGCCGTCTTGGGCAGCAGCAGGACGGTGTTCTTCGAGGGTGTTCCTGCACTGGGCACGGGAGATTCCCCATCTCCAGCAGGTGTGCTTGCTGCTTCGGTGGCCGCGGCTACAGCTTTACTTCCCTGGTGGATCGCGGATTTGATTGACTTGAGATCCTGCGGGCGGTAAATGAGATCCCTATACCCGGGAGCATCGCGCTCGGTCAACGGTTTGGCGAAGATCGAGGCATGCTTGTGGGCTGTCACGTCGTTCATGATGGGAGCGCCGGTCCTGGGAAAGTTGCGTGTGCACAGCACATACCGAGTGGTATCGATCCGACCCGGCTCTGGCTGGCTACTGTCCACTTCGAAAGACTCGCTCGCTCCGCGCTTGCGCTTAAGTCTCCCTTTTACCGGCCCTTCCTCCACCTGTGCGGCGGCTGTGGTACCCCTACGCCGCGAAGACGCCCGAGCTTCTGGCTCTGCGTCCTCGGTGATCCCTGCTGGCGTGCTTGGCATCTCATGTTTGATTCTGCGATGAGTTACAGAGCCCGAGTCCGTGAGCGAATCATCTTCACGTGATGCTACCGAACGTCCACGACTCCTCGTCGAGGTTGTACTACAGTCACGTCTCGTGCGAGCTGAAGAAGTGGACTTTTCGGTCCTGGCATCCAAACCTGGCGCGTCTTCAACATAGGTTGGCGGCACGCTTCTCTTCCTCCTGGCTCTGGGTTTCTCACCTTCCGCATCTCTCAATTTTCTGCGGGCTTGGCCCGCTTGAGGGGATACCTGGAGAGCGTCAATCGGCGACGGAGCTCTCTCACTGATCGGGCTTACGTCCTCAGGTCGGGGTCGCACAGGAGAGCCCGGAGACCTGCTGCTCATGCGGGGCGACCGTTTCCATGGCGTGAGAGAGCCGCTCGTGTCGATCGGCGGCAGCGGCGGGCGTTTGCCCAGCGATGCAGAGAACGACGGGGTCTGTCTGGCTAAACCAGGTGTTACACTGCCTTGGACACTTGAATAAGGTGACTGACTGGCCGCGGGTATAGGTCCGGGAGTAACAGGCCCTGGTGGCGGATACGGACTTGGGAAGGTCCTCGGCACGTCGGGATGCGGCGGAACATGGGGGACATGTGGAGATGGAACATGCCTCTCAGGAATCGGCTGGGTAGGATAAGGGGCATTTGCGTAAGGAGAGATGTGTTGTGGGTATGGTGGTTGAGGGGTCCGATGTGGAGACCATTGCTGGAAGGGTTGCTGTCCCATGGGATACTGAGGTACCATAGGAGAACCGATCATGGACGATCCTCTCCGACCAGCAGCATCTCCTGTTGGCACAGCGGACTGTACGGGAGAACCTGCGGGAAGACTGACGCCCTGCTGAGGTGGAGGGACGACCGCCGGCCGAGCGGTGGCGTTGGGATCGAGGCCAAATGCACCTGCTGCACCAGACGGTGGCTGGGTTGTCGGTTGCGATGCCGGCACTATCGTTGGCACGCCCGCCGCGTTCTTACTCGGGGACGGAACTCGATACCCATGGCCGGGCTGCTGGGACGGCAAAGGGGGTGCGTTGTTATTGACCGGGCTAGGTTGATGCTGAGGGCCGGTGGCCAGATAAGGCACGGCTCCAGGCTCCTGCTTGGGATGAGCAGGCGGTCCCTGTTGTGCTCCAGCAGCCTCCGCGGGAGGATAATGATGGGGTTCTTGCGCCTGGGGCCGGCCGGCTGCTTGCGCCGGCTGCTGGGGCATATCAACCTTTTCACCATGCTCTACGGTCGCTTGCTTCCCACCTGGTCCTTCCAGCTGTGCCTCTGGAGGTTTGCTGATATCGACAGCAGGGTGCTGGCTCGGTTTCTCCTCTGCCTTGACATCGAGGTCCATCGCATCTGGCGCGGGAGGTCCCGTCTGAACCGGTCCCTGGGGCACCTCGGGCGCCTTGGACGGAGCTTCCGGGACGGCAGATGGCCCAGGCTCTCTGGTGTATTCTTCCCTCTGCAGCCGTTCGATCTCATCTCTAATCTCTCTGTATCTCCTCTCTTCGTTCCTAATCTCCCTTGTAACACGTTCCTTGTATCTGGCGTACAGACGGGAGACGAGTTTCGGGACGACTGTAGCATGCGCCGCTGCATCGAACAGCCCCTCCGCGGTGGGACTGGAGAGCTTGCGTTTCTTGGGGTTGGGGCCTGGGCTGCTGTCTGGATTGTGGCCGTTCTGGTCCGGGCCGGGCGACGCATGGCTGCGAGCCTCCTCGATGCCCTCCCGCATCAGCGTAGTGTAGAGCTCCTGCAGGGCCTCCGGGCGGAGCCTCTCCGTGTCGAAGGCGGCATCCTGGCGGACGAAGGGGTTGTTGCGCAGCAGGTCAGAGATGGCGGCGAAGCTGGCGGGACGGGGATCGCGGGTCGCGAGGGACTGGAAGAAGAGGAGGGACTCGAAGGGCGTGTAGGCCGACAGCGGAGGCATCCCCCATTGCCCGTCTGGCCGGCCACTCAGGGAGCTTTGAGTGATGGGAGCCACGGTGATGGAGGTGGCCCGAGGAAGGAGGTGAGGACGGGGAACGCGACGGGACACGGTCGAGGCCAGGCACGCATAGCCTTAGTCCATCACCCTAGGACGGGGGGTGCCTGGGGGGAGAGCCCGCGCAGAGCGGAGAGGGGGGAGGGAGTGAGGAGGGCGCAGAGCGGGGGACGAGCAGCGAGAAGGGGGGACGAGGGGGGAACAGGCGATGCTGGGGGAAGTGCGGAGGGCGGAGGAGGCGCGGCGTGGCAGCGAGAGTTGGAGATGGCAGGTCTGAGACGGGGTTGCGGTGCTGGGATGAGCTCGACCTGGCATCATCGCGGAGGGAAAAATTGCTGCCGGCGCGGCGAATGGCGGCCGGCGGCGTCACGTGACACACGGGTCCACGGATCGACACGCGTCGCGGGCCTAGGGCGCTCTAGGGCCGCCCTAGCGACGCCCTAGGGGCCTCTCCTCCTCTCCCAGCGTCCTGAGACGGCCAGCATCCGACTCGATCGTCGCAGAGCCCAGGCCACGAGTAGGAGCAGCATCCAGGAGTCAGGGACGATGCCCAGCAATCATCAAGCAGGCCCCCGCCGGCCGCTCAGCTTCCGCCCGTGCTCTCAGGGGCACGAGCAGCCCCTTTCCCCTCAGCCCGGTCGTCCAGCAGCCTGCCTCGATGGAGTCGATGCCATGCCTCCGGGCTAAGCTACCTCATATCCCAGGCAAACCTCCTTGCAGCAGACCGTGGACTCGGGTTCGCTGGTTCGTCCGTCGTCCCTCCAGCCTCCGGTGCGTGCCATTGGGACCCCCCGGACGCTGCCTTTTCCTTCCGCGGCGCGATCTCTCTCCTGACTCGCGTTCTCGTCCCCAGGTTCCTGACCCTTGAGCTTAACAGCTCCCCGTCTCCTGATCTTGTCCTTTTGCCATCAATCTCTCGTCGCGGCTCCCTTTGGCCGTAGGGCGCTGGTGACCTCGTTCATCTCCTCTGCGCTCAACGGCTATCATTCATCAAATTCGCAGCTGGTGCCGGTTCGACAAGGATCAACCTGCACGTCACGCCACTGATCCGCGACCGAAGCTCCCCTTCCGCGCGACGTTCTGGAAACCCTCCTACCACCTCCTCTCTGCAGGCTCATTATTATTAAGTGTCCGTGGCGTCCTGTGAGACCACGCCGTGCGACCTTCCAACATGTCGGATACGGAGCAGGAATGGAAACCCAAAGGCCGGCCCCAGTCGTTCGTGACCCTCTGCGTCCCAGGGATCTCACAGCATTGGCATTGACCCGTGGCAGGACCATAGCACAGGCCTTCTCCATGGAGCTCGACAGCCTTTTCGCGCTTGACAGTGACGTCGACCATCTCTCGCAGACTGTGGATCAGAAGTATGTATCGACATCACCTGTCCTGGCGTTCCTCCCATAGACCATGGTTCCTCTCGTTATCTCATCTCAGCATCTTCTTCTCCGGGATCAGCGGGTCTTCTGATATACGGCCATTCAGTTCACGAAGGGATAGCCGTGGAGCTGACAGAGCTGCCCCAGGAAGCAGATGGTGATGATACAGAGTCACGAACTGGAGATTCTCCAGGCCAAGATCCGTGAAGCCGAGGAGCGTCTGAAGGAGCAAGAGGAGCTCTTGGCTAGGAGAACTGGAGGAAGCGGGGCTCACCAGAGAGAGGGCTCAGAGGGTGGGTTCCCTTCTGCCCCTGAGGAGGAGCGGGCCAATGCCCAATCCTCCCTTTCATCGTCTGTCTCTGACAGCCGTTCATCCGATGAAGGTCTCACAGATGCATCGGCCTCCCCGGCCACGTCGAACGATCTTGACGAGAGGGTCAACGAAATAGAGCATGAGCAAAAGGACAAGGCGAGAGAATCATGATCGGTACCGAGGGATTTTGGAATGGAAATAGACTATTCGGGGAATCTGAGTTCTTTTTTTTTGACGGCAACGTCCACTCTGTATACATTTGGATGGATTGCTATGTTGATTCATCCCGATACCATCTCCAGGTGCTGCAAAGACGAGCAGCCCGTACGTCGCAGGTCTTTTTTGTATAACGCCATCACGTTGCATCTGTTTCTTCGGTCTGAATCACGTGCGCCCCTCTACTTACCTCCGCAATCATCATCGTGTATCTAGAGCACCAGAGGACGAAAGGCGCCTGAGGAGCTTCTCGTGGCTGCGTCTGTGCTTATCGAGTTCAGGAAGCATTGGTCCTATTTCCTGCAGCTTGATACATACCTAGTGTATAATATTAATAACCCTCCAATTCCAAGCTTTCTATTCAGCTCCATCTCAACATCTTCACTTTTCTGGTTCTCAAGCAACTCTGGTCTTGGAGGGGGTCGAGTGCAACTGCTTCGAGGCCGCCGTTGGCTGTGTCACTCATGCACAGCTCCACGTTTTGCAATACACTGACGTGGAGGGTAAGCCCTTAGTAAGATCGATAAACCTTGGAAAGAGAGCCCTGTAGAATATGAAGTTGGTGGTTCGCGCGGACGATCCATCCCGCCGGGCAAGCCCCGAAGAGCGGCTCTTATCGATAAGCGGAATTCGATGTATCTACCTACCTAATCTGCTGGAGGCTTCCCGCCCTCCTTGCATGATACCTGAACCCGGCTGGCTCGGGGGGCTTATATATTATATGGCCTGTGCCAGATTGCTTCTTCTTCTTCGTTGAAGCTTCCGCCGCGAGGACAGACAGGGGGTTTTCATGTGATCCCGCGTTGTTTGTGTCACGTCATCAGTCCCCTTCTTTCCTCCTCGCCCGCTTTATTCTTATCGACTAGATCATTAATCCACACGTACACATACCTCCCCAGCTACCATGGTCATCATCGACCACCACGAATACCTGTGCGAGGAGGAGAAGCGTCTCAGAGAGGATCGCGAGCGCACCCGGTACTGGAAGAGATGGGGCCCGTACGTTGCGGAGAGGCAGTGGGCAACAGGTTTGTTTTGCGTTCCGTAGCTTGTGTCAGTCAGACTGTCAGCCATTATTGTCATGTACAATTGGCAGGCTTTGTTTTAAGAAAACGGGCTATTAATACCTGATCTCATTTTCTTGTCAATTAAATGCATAGTTCGAGAGGATTACTCGTAAGTCTCTCTCAGAAGATCATTATCAATCGTCAGAAGCAAAAAGGACATCGTTTCACTCAACTTGCAGCAGCGAGAACGGAGATGCGTGGAGCTGTACGTTCAAGATCTTTTTCCTCTCCCCTCTTGCGCTGGGGTTGTACAGTATGTAGCTCATTGATTAAATTTCCAGACTTCTCGCATGACCACGCCCGGTCGAGGACGTACCGATGGGGTGAAGACGGCATTGCCGGTGTGTCGGACACGCACGGCCTGCTGAACATTGCCTTTGCCTTTTGGAACGAGAAAGAGTGCGCTTGCACCATTATCTTTTGGGGTTATTTTCTTCGGAAGCACTGCTGACAACAACGATGCTTGCAGTGATTTCCTGAAGGAGCGGCTGTTCGGGCTCTCGAATCCCCAAGGAAACCATGGGGAGAGTATCAAGGAGGCCCATTTCCATCTGGACAATACGCCTACGGTAGGTACCTGACTATCTATGTAGAGTCGATAGACGCGAAGCTGTTTCTCGCTGTTTGCGTAACCATCTAACCATCCCCTTTTTTGCTTCAGCACTCGTACATGAAATATCTCTACAAGTACCCGCAGAAGAAGTTCCCATATCAGGACCTCATCGATGAGAACGCCAGGCGCGGGAGGCAGGATCGCGAGTACCAGATTTTGGACACAGGCGTTTTCGACGACAACCGATACTGGGATATCTTCATCGAAACGGCCAAGGAGGGAGACGATGAGGAGGAGCTATTATTCCGCGTCATCGCCTACAACCGCGGCCCAGAACCGGCTCCTCTGCACATCCTACCACATGTGTGGTTCAGAAACACGTGGGTATGGGGTTACGAGCAGAAGTCGCAGAGGAAGCCATCCATCAAACAGGTCGGTCCTCTGATCGTCCAGCCGACGCACTGGAAACTGGGGACCAGGTTCGTGCAGTTCTCCCCTTCGCCTGCTGTCGGTGGCAGCGAGGATGATATTCAGCCTCGGATGCTGTTCACGGAGAACGAGACCAACAATGAGCTCCTGTGGGGCCAGAAGAACGCTCAGCCCTATGTTAAGGATGCGTTTCATCGACACGTCGTCGATGGCGAGGAGGGAGCTGTCAACCCTGAAAGGTACGGAACCAAATTCGCCGCTTGGTACGCATTTGAAGAGGGCGATGGCATTCCTCCGGGGGAGTGTGCCGTCGTCCGGTTCCGTCTGACCAGGAAGCCTCAAGAGTATCTGGATGAAGAAGTACTCGATAATGTGTTTGAGAAACGCAGAGCCGAAGCGGACGAGTTCTACTACCGCATCAACCCTCTGCCGATGTCTGAGGACCTGCGGAACATCCAGAGACAGGCTTTCTCTGGCATGCTGTGGACGAAGCAGCACTATCACTTCATCTGGGACCAGTGGGCAAACGGAGACCCCGGGATGATCCCACCACCTCCAGGCCGGAAGCACGTCCGGAACGAGAAGTGGAAACACCTCCATCTGGACGATATCCTCTCCATGCCCGATTCGTGGGAATACCCCTTCTTCGCCGCGTGGGATACCGCGTTCCACTGCATCCCGCTGGCCATGATCGATCCCGACTTTGCCAAAAAGCAGCTGGACCTCCTGACGCGGGAGTGGTATATGCATCCGAACGGACAGCTTCCCGCATATGAGTGGAACTTCAGCGACGTCAACCCTCCCGTGCACGCGTGGGCGGTGTTCAGGACGTTCAAGATCGAGCGGAAGATGTATGGCCGGCAGGACCTCGATTTCCTCGAGCGTGTCTTCCAGAAGCTGCTGCTGAATTTCACCTGGTGGGTCAACCGCAAGGACTCGGAGGGCAAGAATGTCTTCGAGGGTGGATTCCTGGGCCTGGATAATATTGGTCTCTTTAATCGCTCTGAGCCGTTGCCAACTGGTGGAGTGTTGGAGCAGGCCGATAGCACAGGATGGATGGCGTTCTACTGTCTGTCCATGCTTAATATTGCGCTGGAGTTGGCCAAACATCGTCGAATCTATGAAGATAGTGGGTTGGACAGCGTGCTTAATTTCAGACATTAGACTAACTGACTGTCATTCTCAGTTGCGTCGAAATTCTTTGAGCATTTTATCTTGATCAGCGACGCGATGACTTTCAGGTCGGGGGAGGAGCAGTCTTCTCTCTGGAATGAAGATGACTGGTACCTATTTGCTGGTGTTATATGTTGGGTTCCAGGATCTTCATGGCTAACAAGCACATAACCAGCTTCTACTACGACGCCATATCCTACGGCGGTCCCTGGACGCAGCAGTTACCCGTGAGATCGCTGGTCGGTCTGATCCCACTCTACGCCGTCCTCACTCTGGAGCCAGAATTAATCAACAAGTTCCCCTCCTTCAAGCGCCGACTGAACTGGTTCATCGAGCACAAAAACGACGTCGCGGAGCGCAACATCGCCAGCATGAAGCGCCGCGGCAAGGACGACCGGCTCCTCCTCGCCCTCGTGAGCAGAGACCGCCTGGAGAAGATCCTGCGACGCATGCTCGACGAGACCGAGTTCCTGGCCGCCCACGGCATCCGCTCCATGTCCAAGTACCACGCCGACCACCCGTACTCTATGACCGTCAACGGCCAGGTCTTCAAGGTCGGCTACGTCTCCGGGGACTCGGACAGCGGGCTCTTCGGCGGCAACAGCAACTGGCGCGGCCCCATCTGGCTCTGCGTCAACTTCCTGCTCGTCGAGTCCCTCCTCCGCTTCTACATGTTCTACGGCGACTCGTTCCGGGTCGAGTGTCCCACCGGTTCGGGGGAGTACATGCACCTGGGCCATGTGGCGGAGGAGATCCAGCACCGGCTGCAGCATCTCTTCGTGCGCGACGAGCAGGGCCGCAGGGCGATGAACGGCGGGAACGACCTCCTCGATTTCGACGAGCACTGGAGGGATTACCTCTGGTTCCACGAGTTCTTTGACGCGGATACGGGGCGGGGGCTCGGGGCGTCGCATCAGTGCGGGTGGACGGGGCTGATCGCGAAGGTGATTCATGATACTGGGTGAGCACTCTCAAGGACTCCTATCAACATCCACAATATATATCAAGTTCTACAAAAGTCTGACAGCAGATAGAATCAACTGCCGCCTCCCCCAAACCCCACGCACCCCTTCCACCGCCGCAGCCCACTACTTCGACGACATCTTCTCCCGCTCCGTCAAGCCCGGTGGCTTCAGCACCACCACCACAACACACGTCCGCCGCTCCTCGACCAGCCGATCGATCGGCTCCCGGAGCGACTTCGCCACTACTACGGCAACCGACGGCGAAGTCGACGATGCCGACGACGAGCACGCTCTCGCTGAAATCGGACTGGGGATTGCTGCTGCAGCTGCAGAGGAGCTCGCCGCCGCGGAAGAGCACGTGAGCAACTACGTCGCGAGCCAGATCAAGAGGGTGAGGGTGCGGAGTCGGGGGTTATCGGTGGTGGGAGCGTATGAAGATGAGTTTGAGGCGCAGCTTGACGGGTAATATAATATTTATAAATGGGGGGTGACGGGGCGAGATACCCTGGCTTAGGTAAATACAACCGCCCCCAGTCTCTAGGGTAGGCATGCGTGTTGAATACACTATCATAGGGCGGTCTCAGACCGTCTGGATTGGATTTGGATTGAAAGACATTATTACAATTTATCTATCTGCATAGGTCATAAAGGTCATAAGTGTCAGAAATATATACCCCGATTCTTTTAATTGATTAATTATCGGTCTGATTCTCAGCGTCTTGGAAAGCCACGCACTAAGACTAAATTCAAATTCAAGCCCTCTAGGTATGCGGATCAGTCGACCAGTCGAAGGATGTTCTCTCTAGCCAAGTCTAGATAGATAGCTTCAACTAGGTAGAATTGTTCTATCTGCTTTCTGGAGGTTGCTCAATTATCGCTTTCTCTAATTTCTTCCAAAAAATAGAGGAGACAGAGAGAGAGAAAGGATAGACATGTGCTTGACAGAAATGAATAAATTTCCGGGAGCCGCACTATCTCATCTTACGTCTTTCTTCAGAAAATCATTGATTCATTTCATTCATTTATTTCTACATATTCCCTGCCGCGCTATGCTATGACTAAAAGAAAATTCCATCATTAAAGCCCAAAAATATAAGAAGGAAAAAAATCCCTCCCGCAATTAACCATTACGATGCAATGCAGGCCTCATTCAGTGAATAGGAAGAGAAAGAGAAAGAGAAAGAGAAAGGGCTAGTAGACTTAGACGGGGGATTAGTTAGATCACGGCGTCCTAGCCCCCTCTCCGATCCCCATCAACCCACCCGCAAGTCCGCTCATCCTCCGATGAAGCAGATCCTCCTCGCTGGGTAAGCTGGTGAGGCTCTTGTTCCTCTTCCTACTCCTCCTGATTGGAGTCTGTGGACTGTCTGTGTCGTATGGATCTTCTTCTTCTTCTTCTTCGTTGATCGAGAGAGAGAGGTCGAGAGAGAACGGGCACGCAGCTGCACCAGGTGGTGTCCTCGGGGGTTTAGTTTGTGAGTCACGTTTCCTGTCGTCGGCGCTCGTAACCAGGGGGCTGCTGGGAGAAGAAGACGACGGGTCTTCTTGCCCCGTTCGCGCGGACGAGTACGAGTCGGAGGAGGTGGTGGACGAAGAGGAAGACGCGTTATTATCCCCGTTTATGGTCCCGTCGGCCTGCAGGGGACGCAACGGGGTGAACTTGCCGATTCTCATCTCGAGCGGACGGTCCTCGTCGCCTGACGACTCGCCGGTGAGGCTCCGTCGGTGGTGTCGAGCGCTGCTGCCATTATTGCTGAGTCCCAATCTCGAATGTTTTACATGTACGCTGCCATTCCTAGTGCTGCTGCTGTTGCCGTCGTACGTTTTTAGACGAAGGCGACTTGATGCCGACTTCTTCAGCTCCGCGACCTCCGCCTTGGCGAAGAGTTCCTGGATCCATCTCGCGCATCGGTAGATGTGCTTCCAGCCGTCGGGGAAGAAACCTGCAAACTGCAGGAATCCGTGCGAGATGCCGGGGATCAAAGTCACCTCCACGTGCTCCTTTTCATCAAACTCGACGTGCGACTTCTCCAGCCCCAGCTCCTGTCGCTCACGGAACTTGTGCAGTTTGGCTTGTCGGAGTCTGCCGGCAAATATGACAGTGTCATCCACAAGCGGATCCCGCTCGCCGGTGAGGATGTATGTCTTCGGGAAACGCGCCAGCAGTGCCTCTGGGGCTAGTATGGGGGATAGAAGAAAGTCAGTGCTGAAATCCGGACGGTTATGAGGGCCGATGTAAAGGATGATCATTGCTCTCATCATTTCAGGGCTGAGGATACGGTCATTAAAATATGAGATCATCGATGAAACAGCCAGTCGTGTCTTGATCTGCCGTGGTTGGTTCTGATCGATGTCGCGGGCCTTCATTTTACCAGAAGTTAGCTTCGAAGACGACTCAGCCTTGCCAGATGTTTTGTGGTTCGGGTAGTCACGAACAGGTGAAATATCCCGCGACCCATCGTCCGATGGACGAGGCGTCGAGGGGGTTAGCTTGTAATAATCCTCGCTCTTCCTCTGGAGCACGTTCCGATTCGTTTTCCGCATGCCTTTATCCCGGATCAACGACAGCTGTTCCTCTGTCATCCAGCACCCGATATTCATGTCCAACGCAGGATACACCAACACGAGGCCCTCCGGCGGCGGAATGACTTCTTCCCCTTTCCATGCGCGAGGATCGCCGTTGCTAGACTGCTGCAGTACCATAAGTATCAAGCCCGCAGCGAGATTACCGCCCGCGCTCTCGCCAGTGATGACAATGCGGGGGCGGGTTTTACCGCTTAAGCCCAAACACCGACCGCGACTTGTGACAATCGTGTGGTAGACATCGTAGCATTCGTTCAGAGCGTAAGGATAGGGGTACTCTGGCGCTTTCTTGTAGTCAATGCTCAACACAGGCACTCCGGTCTTCCCAGCCCAAGCAAGAAGTTTATCATCAGATGTCCTAGGATTCATCGCAACGAAGCCACCTCCCGGGATATCCAGCACCACACACGTCTGATCCTTCAGAGCGCTCACAGGTCCATCGAAGTAGAGCCATGCATCCACGGGCTCTTTATAAGATGATTGTCGGGGACGAGGGATCCTGATGGCGCGGGGAGGATAGTTGGTGAGTCGCGGTCGAACGAGTTTAGCAAGCGCCGAGAGGTACGGCGTGGTGGCCTTGTTCCATGATACGCGCAGATGGTCCACTGTGATGGTTGCCCGGACGCGTCGAACCTTCTCGTCTGCCTGCTCAGCCGCGATCAGATAATATATCGAAAACACAATCGACGCAAGATCACGCAGCCACTTGGGCTTGATCTTCATCGCGGTCCAGAAGCCTGCGTCTAGTGCTGTGGTGATCCACGTCGCCCGGAAGTACGATCGGGAGTAGAGGTTGGCCAGAGGTTCGGGACACTCAAGACCGACGATTTTGGCGAAGTTTCGGGAGACATAGTACCCAAGGATGGTCATCACCATGGCCTGCCAGGGTGTCAACCGTCCCGAGAGCCGCGAGGAGATCGCACGGATGCCGGGAGGGCCATGTTTGTTACCTCTGTTGAACATACAATAAACATGGGAACATGAAGCATCTGTAAAGAAGAGATCGACATACCTGAAAAGATACAAGGACCAGAAAGAAACTACCGCCAGGACCTGATACTTGCGAAATCTAGAGGATGGTCTGCCGAGAACGTGGTCTGGGATCCTGTAAGCTTTTGATTTCCATAAAGCAAAGCAACAGATGCAAGGTTTCACAAACCTATCATCTCCACAGAGCACTATCACGAGAAGGAACCCAGAGCACAACAAATAACTGGCCAGACGCGCTAGAAGGTATTATGCGTATGTAGGTACCCTGCAAGTATCCAATAAACAAGATAATTTGACAAATACCAGGCGGGAAGAGAACAGTACTGAGCAATAGATGGAGATATTGTGGTACAGATGGCACCGAGATATCAATTCAGTCTAAGCAGACCCTGCCAGACGTCTAGATGGTACAAGACGCAACCAGCCATCATATGCTAGAACTAGAGTGCAGCATGAAGAAAAAAGAGAGAATGCCCCACAGATGGAATCGCAGCAGATAAATGATAGATTAAACGAGAGAATCCGACCATCTATCCAGGTGAGATGCAGAGAACAGGAAAACACCGCCCTCCTCTTCCCCGTCGCGGCGAGAACGTGACTTGACCCGACGGATGCATATGAAGCATGTGAAAGCGGCCGCACGGGCCACGCTGCGAACCGTCACGTGTGGGGGCTGTAGGGCTGAGCCATCCTCGTGACCCTCGCCGTCCCCGAGCACTTCAATAGTATGTCATACCATTCATATGCATTGAATAAGGCAGGGTTAGCGTCGCAGACAAACCATCGGCAAAAAGATGAAGATCGTCCAGAAATGGGTATAATATTGTAGGAGCACAGAGTTCTACTTGACATCTTGAGACAGCTCTATTCCCTGATTTCTCGTACTATCATGCTCATCATCCAAGCATCTATCGTAAGCCGCGATGGTAAGATCTAGATCTTCTTGCAGTAGTCCCGGCCATGTCGAACCTGCCAGCCACACAGCCAGACCTCGAAAACCATGCCAAGGAAACCCGCAATGCAGATACCGCCCGAGTCGCTGACCGTCGTGGCGCCGAGTGAAAACTCACGGTCCTCCTTGGGCACGCGCTCGCCGATTTCGGCAAAGGTGTTGACGTAGACCAGTCCGCCCAGCAGTCCTTCCCAGAAGATGATAACAAAGATGATGTACACGCTGGGAATGAAGTTGAACAACGAGTGGAGGGTCAACAGCGTCAGATTGATGACTTGAAGAAAAGAGGGAAAGTACAGGTTGTGGACCCGCAAGAAGGGTGTAGATGAGCGCGAGATGAAAACGCCAACCTGGTAGATGGCGTTGTATGCTGGGTAAAACGCGCGATAGTGCCTGAAGGGAGTCTCCTTCAAGGGGAAAAGGAGAGTCGGAGCTACTCCTTGGTTGATCGTGTACTCTGCGATGTAGACGAGCAGTAGAGGAAGCATACTATTATTCTCCATGTTAGCAGGATGCGACGTGTACTAGTTTCCTCTCGAATGCACTCACAAGGGAAAGAATAAGCTCCTGACGCGCCTCAAGTTCGCCTTGAACCGCTTCCATTCAAGAGATGTTCTGTTCGCATGCGTCGGCTTGCAGCATTCGTGGGAAGGCACAGAGGAGCCCAAGAGCCTATCATTCTCATCATGATGATATCTTGTCTCTCGGTCCTCCTCACCAACCCCGTTCTCTTCGGTCTCCCTATCTCTTCCTGGAACAGCCTGATAGCCAGTCGGCAGCTGGGCCAAGCGCAGCGGAGCTCTAGGCAGAATTAGGAAGAAGCTCAAAAGCATGATCGCCGGCAGGCATGCGGAAGCCAGGATAGTCGTTTTCACGGAGAGCCCCAGCGACGTCGTCGCAAGGGCGTAGGCACCTGCACCGACCAACCCAGCGGCGCCAGTTCCGCTTCCCCAGGCGGCAAGGCTGAACGGCCCATAGAAGTGTGTCAATCCAAGGAAGCTCAGTTCTCCGCCTCCGCTCGACAAGCTGGCCAGAATCACTCCCGCAAGCTTTGTCGATATCGACCCACCCTCGGTATATGCCGGGGTCAGCGCGATCAGGAGCATGCCGGAAGCGGACAGAGCCACGAATATCAGAATCCTGACCGAGTATGGCACGACATGGATAAAGTACGGCGCGATGAGCTTCGTCCCGAAAGAAGGAACGACGTCCGCGAGGAGCACGACACCTTTGGGAACATTGGGACCGACCAGGTCGAGCGCCGCAGAGAGGATGATTACATAGAGGACATTATTTATGAGGCCTGCTCAAAAACCGACAGTCGGCTCAACAGTTAGTCTTTCCGTGACCTTGCAATCGCCCTCTGTCCATGGCGGAGTTCATGCAATGCGGAAGTGGTCGAGCTCACCGAACAGCCAGAACGCAACGCAGACCTTTGGATCCGCGCCACTGAATATCAACTTGAGCCTCTGGCAAAATCTGGCCCACGATGAAGCCGGAGCCCCGGGCAAAGGCAACATCGGTGAGCTACCCCGTTCAGATTCAGGCATAAGATGGCGAGGACGACACTTAAAAAGCCTAGATAAAGTGGGAGTAGCTAGCGGGATATGGTGGGAGCATGTAAATTATGAATCTAAGGGAAATATGAAGGGAAAGACGGCTTCATATTTCCTAGAAGAGGGTAGCTGTGCCGACATTAGGCGCAAGACGTCGGCCTCGCGCGGAGAGACATGTATTTCGGGTTCCAAGGTTGTCGGTCAGGGAGCCACAAGGCGGTGATAAAGATTGCTGATAATCTGTGCCCCGGACGCACAGACCACCTATGCAGACTGCTATCTCTCAACATGACTGTTGACACCAGCAGACAACTGTTGTGGCCTCCTGCGTGGCTCTGTGGAAGCAGGAGGCGGCCTGTTCTTTATGACGACACAAAGCTCTTGCCTCTATGGAGATATCTTGACAACTCATCGGATCGCTCATGTGACAGGACTCACTCTTCAACAAGGCACTGTGGAGATGATTAGATGCCGATCAAAAGAACTTCATTATTATACATCAGCTGAAGTCTTATATACACATGGAGACATCTGATGAGGGCTGGCAATGAAGCCTCCAGTATCTCTCTTTCCTGGACAAGCAATTGCAGTCCTTATGTTCTATTCCATAAGATTCCTCCAAACACGAAAACATGGAGACACAGAAACAGAATACCCCAGAAAATCAAACAGACAAACAAGACGGATATGAAAAAAGCTCACACCCTCAGCTGGCCCCCTGGGCATACCAAGGGTGCTACGAAAACCCCCACCTATGCTGCCGGCGGGCAGGGAATTTTCATTATTCTGGATCACCCACCAAGGCTTCACCGGGATGTTAGCCATTATTGATTAATATCAAACCGCTGCACCATCGACTAAGGCAGGGATCGAATCCGGGACTTGGGTCCGGTGACAGGGAAAAGCCACTGGCCATAGGCCACCGGCTTAATACCACTGCACTATTCCCGGTTCCTGTTGTCAGGTAATGGGCGATAGGAGGGTATAACCCGAAACGGGAGGGCGCCTGGTTGCCTGGGGGAAGGAGGGCCAGGACGCTGGCGGGCAACGACAGGAATAGCTCCAGAAATCCTCATAAGTTCCATGTCAGGGGTACTAAATACCTATTCTGGCTCCTTGTCCTATCTTTTGGTCCTGTGCCCAATCTCTTTTCTTCACGTGTCTGAAGATCTCACGAATATCCATATCATATACGGAGTTCGTCCAGTCAACAGTATTAAACTTCAATCTCAAAACCCACACAGCTTCGAACCCAGCACAGGCCTAGGCTGCCTATTCAACTCCGCCTCCTCCCGATACGCGTTCCCAGAATCAAAAAAAAACCTCCCGCTCCAAGCGCGCCTAGCTCGGGAACGTCATCAGTCCCGCTGCCTTGAGCCTCTCGCAAATCCGCCGCACATAGATTCGACAGGTGATGCCCGGAATCTGGTTCACCGTGTCGTCCTCCTGGCGGATGATCCGATCGGCCAACTCCTGCTGCTCGATGGCGGCGGAAGCGACGCGGATGAGGCAGACGAGGAGAAACTGACGCGTCACGCTCCTGGTCGTTTCGTGCGCGACCAGCCAGCGACCTTCGGAACCCGTGATGTGGTATTTTGTGCCCCCAGATTGGGCGTTCCGGTGCAGGTATAGGGCCCAGTGGAAGTTATCGGGGCCGGGGTCAGCGCGGCAGAAGAGGAGGATGTATAGGGAGTTGTCGGCGAGGTCTTCGAGGGGGGTTGGTTTGTTCGCTTTTTGATTTTCGTCCCCTTCTTTGGAGGGTAGAGCAGACTGGCCCTCTGATGGAGGTTCAAGATCCGAGCATTTGGTTGATAATTCCAAGGGACCCATCCTGAATAATGTGGAAATTCGCTCCTAAGAAGAGAAGAGCTTTGAAGAGGTCACCGGTTATAATAACCCTATTAATCGTACAGTAAAATGGAAGAGCATGCGAATCCTTGCGAATATGATCTTGAGTGTATATGTGATCTTGAGGAAGGTCTCGTATAGATACTGCAGTACTGGTCACTGTACGGTGCTTTCTCAGAACGCCGGCGTAGAATGTACAGTACAGTACTCCTCGAATATATACCTTGCCCGATGTCAGGCAGGTAGGTATATAGCAGAACAACCTCCACTCCAGGCAACAGGCACCTAGCAAAAAACATCGAGTTCGTCCTTCAGCGCTAGGCCCAGCACCTCTTTCAATTCCATGCCATGCTTATGCTGCAATGTCTAGCGCCGCAGGCAACAGTGACAGCTGGCAAGGGCATCGCCTGTTAGAGAGTACAGGACAAACGGCATCGTCACCTAATTGGATGCGGCTCGTAGGGTGCATGTGTCAAGTAGTCAAGGGTATGTTGGATCGACAGGCCAATCAGATGATCTCACATGCTTAAACCAGCTGCGTCTTTGCTCTGGGAGTTCCTGGAGCTCTGGGGACTATAGATGAGAAGAATAGATACTACAAAAGAGAAGTCTCAGGCGTCCGTGGATATCGTCACCTTTGATTAGAATCTCCCGTGTTGACCGCCCACATGAGAATACCTCCTTGGACGCATATTCCATGCTTGGTACCCAGTGCTTGCCAGCAGGTGGATTATATGTATGGACTTAGCAGAGCACCTGCATCTGCTTTACTTATATTAATAATTTCAGTTCTCCTATTCAAGCGGGCGCCTTCGCCTACCGCAGGTGCACATATCCGCGTATGGCGTTACTTCGTAAGCATGCTGGGGTAGGGGGCAGGTGTGGAGGTGCATGACTTGCACCTTGACTTGCAGAGTAAGGTATGTTGTCCCCGATGCATAGGGGGAACCAAGGCCCATTGCTACCTAAGTGCCAATTGAAGCATGTCAAATTTGGGATCTGCTTGTTCAGGATGGACGCGGTTGAATAGACAATAGTCTACCCGCCTAGGGTTGCTGCTGGATCAGGAAGGATTCGTCCCAGAGATTCTTTTCCTTGTTGTCAAGATAAAATAAAATAATATTGTTGTATGCAGCTTTCTTCTATTATTAGTACGCTTTATACAGCATCCATTGGTACGATTGACTTTGAAATCCACGAATACCTATTTCCCAAGGTTTCCAATTACCGTAACCCGAAAAACATCTCCGTACCTTATCCAGCCGCGTCTAAAACCCCTATCCAGTGACCTCGGTATACAGAATTCATGCGGAGTGATCAGCCTGTCATGCCCTGGGCCCCTATCGCAGCTACGTAATCCGTATGATTGGCCCAGAGGCTTCAAATCCGAAAAAGCCGCAACGCCGAATCAGAGACGCGCAGGATCCGGGCCACCCCCACGTGCTCTGACAGCAGCACCCCATTCAGGGCGCTCACCTCAACGTCCCACGGATGCGGTGACAGCTGCCAGGGCTACCGGTCTTTTCTTTGGACTATGCTGTACACTGATCCATACGACACGCTGTAGAGCACGGGAATTAGACGACATGGATTCTGCACGTCCCGACTGCGCAAGCCATGACGGGCAGGCGAGGGAATCGGATGAAAAGGCTGCTTGCTGTCTTGCGCTCGCCGGGATGGGTCCCCATGACGACGCCCTTGGTTGATGAAACCGTCCATCTAGGTACGCTAAGCTTTTTGGCGGCCGGCGCGAAAAGGCTTGTTGTGTGCACTGACCCAGCCTAAGAGACCAGATCTCGACTCTCGTTGGCAGAGAAGGATCTCTGAACCCCAGAAGAAGCTCTTCTCTGGAGCTCGGGGTTGGCCTGCCCGCGGCCAGGGCCCCGGCAGAACCGAATCGAAAATCGCTGAAATACGACTGGCTCTGCTTGTTGGACGCTGCCCGTAACGGCGAGTACGCGGCACGGCATGAAACAGCGGCTATGGAGTAGCTGTGGTGAACGGCCAAAACAACAATCACGAAATTCACCCACGTCGAAATGGCCTGAAAAGGTGCAACCGCGCTGGATTCCGCGGGCTCCGAGGAGGTGGTATACGGAGATCCTCCGTAGATATATGTCTTGGCAGGTTCCTGTTCTGCCGCACGAGTTGGCGAGCTTTAGGGCAGAGGTGTGCCGTGCTCGCGCGGCGGGATTGCGCGACCCTCGGGCGCCGTCAGCCTGTCGTCGTCAGCGTTGCCCGTCGCTAAACCTAAAGACGATGAATTGCATCAAACAGCCCCATTTTCTGAAACACCTGCTGTCCGCCTCGATGTCAGCCTATATACGGTGCGGCTGCACGGCCGTGCGGTCTCCTGTGGCGTTTTCCTTCTCCCCAGTGCGAGGCCCTGTCGCGCAAGGCTCCCGTGAGCCTTATCTACCCTCAACCGCTCCCATTCAGGCATCAGCCTTCGAACGCCTCTTGGCCCTGATGTTTGTCCGGTAAGCAGGAATACAGGCCAAAGATGGCCTCTTCCTTCATCTCTGTTCGGCGCAACGGTTCTCGGGCCCCGAGCCCGATTCCGCTCCGCAGCACCGCGTCTGGAGATGTCGAGGCGCTCCCCGAGTACGATGCATCTTTGCTGGACGACCACCCTCTGCGCTCTTCTCCCGGACAATGCTGTCCGTTGCTTTTGTTCTACCTGAAAACCTGCTACAGCGCGGCCAGAAAGAACTGGAATGAGCGCGTGTTTCGCATAGTGTGTGTCCTTCTGATGATCCTGTACGCCAATTCCCCCCCTCTGCGGTTGCACTGCGTGACCTGTCATTAACATGCCAGCGCTAGCGGGGTTGTGCAATGCATTTTCGTGGTGTCAAACGGGCTGTTCTATCTGCTGCCAGGGGAATATGACTGGAGGATGGACGGTTGGGACGGCTTTGGGCGGCATCCTCCGGAGATCGCCCGATGGCCGGCCGCGTTCAAGGGTCGCGGCAAGGCAGTCCGGTGCATCTCACACCACACTGCCTCGCAGATCGATCCTATCCGGTTCACGATCGATTCCGGCTGCACCGGGGTGAAAGCCGACATCTGGCTTCACGATAATGATATCCTGGTAGGCAGCTCGGTCCCCGCGCTGAGCGCCCAAAATACGCTCCAGGATGTGTATCTCAATCCTCTCGTGAGAACCCTCAAGAAGCGCAACGCTGCCGCCGCATCCAAGGGAGGAGAGAACAACCCCCCTAAAGGCATCTTCGAACACGACGCTTCCCAGCCGTTCATCCTGCTCCTTGATTTCAGATCCAGCGCGGACACATTGTGGCCGCGCCTGGTTTCTCAGCTTGATTCCTTGAGAGAGAGGGGCTACCTCACTCATTTCCGCGGATCGGAGATTGTCCAGAGGCCCGTTACTGTGGTCGTCACAGGCAGAGTCCCCTTCGAACTCATCCGTGAGAATCGCAACTACCGAGACATATTCTTCGACGCTGCATTGGATGAACTAGCGCTGAACGACATCGACAACCTGTCCGAAGTCTTTAGAGCGCTTCCTCCGCCGCGCAGAAGAGACGTCCCGACTGGAAACTCTCACGCTTCGGAGGAGCCAGGCACGAGCAGGAACCAAACAGCATCGCAGCCTGCCGTGCGCGAGACGGCCAAGAGACCCCCGACCGCGTATAGGTATAATTTGCACAACAGCTACTGCGCCTCGACCGACTTCAAGGAGTCGGTCGGCCTGCCGCATCGCGGCAGGTTCTCGCGCCAACAGATCGAGCTGATCCGAGCCCAGGTGCAGGCGGCACACAGGCGCGGACTCAAAGCAAAGTACCATGGCATCCCAGGCTGGCACGGGAAACTGCGCGACCTCATCTGGCACACGCTGGCTGAAGAAGGGGCCGATCTGATCGAAGTCGATTGGTTCGGCGATCGTCATAGGGAAAGGGACTGGAGGAGACGTCTGGTGGCGGAGGGAGACAGAGAGAGGGCGTTCAATGGGCAGTTCATGGAGATTTTGTCTTCAAGGAAGGGATAGACTGAGGCGTTCGACGTCTGTCTGGTTTATCATGTACTGTAAATATTGAGGACACGGGTTTGTCACGCGATACATATGATGGATTTCAAAAGGCAGCTTCACGTTCCGGCACATTATTTACTGCCCACGATGACAGGTCTCCGCGTTCGATCACGGGGACGCTTCCCATAAGGTTCTATTCTGGTGTTCCATTTCAGGAAGTCGCGCTGGGATGGATCCAGTCACCTTGCTTCTAAGGCTCGGCTCCAGGCTTGTAGCGGTCCTGCAGGATTAGGTAGAGTCCAAGCTTCCCCGGGAATCCGGAAAAAAAGGCCCCTTCTCCAGCCTCATCATCTCAACTCGGTACCTGTAAATTTTATTATTATTAGTAGCAGTAGATGTAAAGGTACTTTTCACATGGAAGACGAAGAAAAGGAAACCTTGAGATTAAATCAACTAAAACAAGCTTCTTCGTTTACCTGGGCACTCCGTACTAGGTACCCATCTACTGTAGACCCTAGTGGCCTGTGAGCCTAGTACCTAAGTCCAGGCAGCAGCCGATCGATCATCATCCGTTTCGTTTTCCTTCTTTCATATGACCTGCGATTTTCTTTTCTTTCCTTTTCCAATCAGGCTATTTTAGCAGCGGCCCAGAAAGAAGTCGACGGATCCGTGGATTGATGAGCTTAAATAAATAAGAACTTAAATACGTTGTCGATAAAAAGAAATTGGATCTAAGGCTGGAGTTTGTGCACATAATGCCAATAATAATAATGCAAAGAGAAGCAGACGGCCAGGCCCCCAGGCCGCATATCATTATCATCCATCCGTATTCCGTAAACGGTAACCCGTTATAACTCACTCCGTACAAATTGTTTTGCTTTAATTTTTCTTTTTCTTTCTTTGTTCTTGTCCGCGTCCGCGGCTGGGACGGTGGACCGGGCCGATACATCGCACCGATGGTCCGACGTTCGATAACGTCAAAGAAAGCTCCACTTGGTAATTATTGATTTGGTTATTATTTTGGACCTCGGTACCTCGCTACGGATACTCCGCATTCTTCTCCGCTGTCGAGGGTATGGAGTACTGTACTGTACAGGGTACATACATGCATGTCCACAACGATATTTATTTGAGGTATTAAGTGCGCAAGGATTTTTTTTTTCTCATCCGATCTCCATGAGGAGGTAGACTACATACTATGCGTGCATAAATAACATTTATGTTTACGTTTTACGTTTTATGAATCACACAGACGGCTCCTCCCCACTTGCCGAGGTAGGTGTCAGGTGATCCGTGATCTGCGAGTCGTTTTGTTTCGTTTCCTGCGTTTGGTTTTGTTGATTTGGTGACGTTTGATTCGTTTCAAGAGTCGAGACTTAGATGAGATGGAGCTAAAAACCTAAGCGAGATAAGCTACTAATCGCTGCAAGTAAACTACGGTGTACTGCGTCATGGCTGCAGAAAAAGAATAATAATGCAGATTAAAGTATTAAGGGCCGAACGGAGTACTTGGCTGCATAAGTACAGTACTTTCGTAATCTGTACTGCGTACAGTATCGCTTACTTTTTTTAAAAAAAAATAAAAAAAAAATTTAGCGGCCGGTGGATACATACGTATCCAGCGGACTTGGGAATAATGATTTGCATCTACGGAGTAGTATTATTAAGGCATGCATGATACTTACTGACTGTGAGTGGGATAACTACCTGAGTGGGTAGGTAACGCGCCTGCCATCCCTATAGAACACTAAAACAGCAAGAGACACAGATTATCACCATGATCGTCCACTCATGAATTGAATATTTTGTCAAGTTCCCAGTTTCAAATTTCCTGCGCTTCCTGAAAAGTTGGAGAGAGAGAGACCAGTTATTTATTTACAAGTTGGATTTGAATTGCGGTGAAGAAGTCTTTTGCCTCTTCTCCTATATGCATCGCGAAAAGCATTGAGGTGAGGTATGATTGCAATATGCCCACTGTTCTGCCAGCGCTTGTTGTTGTCGTTGCTTATAATCGTCCATCATCTATATCTGGAACGCCAGCTGCTTTTCGCGTCACCCCGTGATCCATACGTAGATACTAATCTTGTGTTTTCATGATACATATGTAGCAGAAAAATAGGCACCAATGTATACTTTGACAAACAACACCTGCCTTGATCTCATCATCGGGCAAGCCCGCAGTACAGCATGATGACATCGAATCTAGGGTTGGATTCCAACCTGGCCGGGGACGGGGACTGGCTGTGTTGGGAAATATCTAAAATATCTAAACAAAAAAAAATACTCAATGATTGAATGAAAAATTCGATATGTTGTAAAGAGGAATGAGAGGCTTGTACTGCCCACTCTAGAGTATTTGTGGTCGCTGGTTCAGCCCAGTTTTGTTTTATGCACTGATAAATTAGCATAGCAGTTATGTGTGGTGCTAAGTCTTGTTTTTATGCATAAGCATAGGTAAGTGCCATGTGAATGGCAGAGGCTTCGAGCAGCTACTGAGTACTCCGTATAGCTTCAGCGTACAGTAGTACAATGTGAGCTCCCTGTTTCCTCTATTTACCTAGGAATTTTTGGCGCTTTGCGAAGAGCCTAACTGCCCAGGCATAAGCGCCCGGAGGACATACAGTTGGAACCTGGCCGTGGGGTAGCTTCTCTGTTGATGAAACTTCATTCCTTAACCACGCGCACATACACACAGGTCCTCCAGTGGCATTGAACTCCGAAACGGAGCAGCCAACGACCTGACAAAATAGCGAGCGTCAACACACCACCTGCTAAGCGAGAGGAGCAAGCTCCAGAAATTGACGACGAGGCAAGTGGTCCATCGGACGGCGAAGAAAATAAATATGGTGCCTTTCAATCCCCACCTCTGCGCCGTGATGTATAACCGCATCATCCGCATCGGCTTCGAAGGCAGCAACCGGCAGCAGAAACAAGGAGACTATATTCCCAAAAACTGGTTTGACGCCTGGCAATCATCAGAGCATTCTCCGGTGTCAGAGTAGCGTGAGAGACTTCTTCCTTCCGTGATCGAATTCCTAGAAGAGATTGACATCGTGGTCTCCAAGGACGGCACACCACCAGTGAGCAGAGCATGTGCTTGCCTAGGTACATACCATCTCCAGTCGATTCCAGGGCCCCAGAGACTGTGTCATACGGAGTACATCTGATCTGGAATTTATTGAGACGGAAGGCTACGACTGTATTCTCTTATTTCCCAGCAATTTCTTCTCGATATATCATGGCACAGGGATGGACGGTGATGGATTGAGTTTGAATTACATGGGCGTGTGTTACATGTCCAGCTAGCTATTTTGAATTTGACAATGTTCACGATGGTATCTATCCCTTGGAGGAGGTGTGCTGGAGCGGCTGAAGTATGACATTGAACTGTGAAGTATGAGCCTGTCCAGCCCTGGGACAGTGCGATTGGTTATGATCCATGGAGCTGCGTCGTCCTTGGATGGAAGACCAATCCGTGGAATGAGACGATCCTTGAAGATGCCCTGGCGGAGTTAGGTATGAGGATCTGGGACAAGCTATTATTACCGCCCGGCTTCCGGCGGACATCGACCAGCTGGATATTTCACCAGAGCCCCTCGCAAGTGCTGACGAGCTTCTTTGATCTTCAATCAGTGGGTTGTCTAGGGCATTCCTCCAACGCGCAAAGAAGCTCCATTCAGATTTACTGCTCTCGGGCTGACCGTCTACGATGCTTCTTCACCACTCCCTTACCCACAAGTGCAAGAGGATCCCCGAGGGGGGAAGATCTATATGACGCCATGGAAGGAGCTTAATGGTGAGCGAGTTGTCCATGATTCTCTGATTCTCTTCCCTCCGGTAGAGGATCGATGGAGACAATAGCAGGCTGGGTTGTGGATTTTACCCCAGTGGGACCGGGCTGATGCTGTTGCGCTGGTGCTTCCGTACACGCTCGCCTCCTGCCCACTAAGTGACGGGAGGAAGATGCAGATGCAAATGCCAACCTCCACTCGCTTATATTATACCCCCAAGTGTCCCTATTTTGTGAATCATGGACACGTCTGGCCTGCATGCTGCGGCAATGGAGACAGCTGGCGGAGAAAGGCATTTATTTCTACCGACAGGCGGAGGATACGGAGAAGCAGGGGTGGTTTACGATTGGGGAATTGTGCTTCGAATTTTGCGAGCCAGTTGTGATCGAGGCAGAGTTGTAGCTGGGCGACGTCTGCAGATATGATGGATTGGACCTGGTATTATTAAGTACCCCGCCATGGTTGTGGAGTGTTTACATGTTTAGGAGTCGGCTGTCCCTAGCGAACGTGATGAACCAATGAAATGCGTCACTGGGTTGTCTCCTTGCCCCGGGCGCCTAATTGATTCCAACGTGCCATGCGCTGATCTTCTACTTCTGGCCGCTTCACGCAATTGCTGTTTGGCAGAATACGGGAGCTTTCGTGACGGAGGTTCCATGTGCAGAGTTTGTATTATTTTATCTGGTGTTGTGCATTGCATCTCCGCCGCCAGTGGCCGGCCGAGGCGGCCCCAGCCCTATCGCGATGCGCGCGCACCTGCAGGAGTGACGTTATTTTGATCATCTTCATCAGAGCACACGGCAGGGATGCCTTGACACGTCGCATTCTTGATACGAGAATTTTTTTTTTTTCTTCACCGTCTTTTGTTTGCGTCCGTTGGTGGACACCACGTTGTTGGAGCGGGGTTGCGGCGGGCGCTGGACACTAATGCGAGAAGCACATAATCTGCATGGTGCGGGTGACGTACAGAGTTCGAATCGACTGTTGGGTGTTCTGCTTTACTAACATGCTAAGCAGCATCACTCAGATATGAAGGAGATTGTGGGATAGGATGGAGAGAGGGTGTGTGTGTGTGCGTCTCGACTCTCTCTAGCGCGGATGACATGGAGATCTGCCATGCACTAAATCTGTCCGACAGCCCGATGGAAGAAGCATCGGGCACCGGGGACACCGGGTTGATCTGGCTATCTTTTTTTTCTGCTAGTCTTCTGATGAGATGATGCATCTGCCATGCGATTTGGCTGTTGGTTACGCAGTTTTATCAGAGCGCAGGCGCTCTGGGCCAATACATGGTGTACTCCCCCCCTTCGAACAAGTGTTCTGGCTGGGCCCATCGCGAAGGTTCCAACCGAGCATGACTCCCGCCTGACGGCTGACAGCAGCTGGTCGCTCGCAGCTGCTTGCACACACAACACACGCGCCCCCCGCAACGAGAGGACGAGCACATCGGGGGCTCTGCAGGAGGAGTCAGAGATCAGTCATGCTGTCTACGCAGATGTCGTGCGGAACAGAGAACACAGGCAGACCGCAGGCCCAAAGGCGCATGTCCGGGGCCGCGACACTAGGGATCCACCGCTTCCCCACCGCTGCACGGCGGTCCACCGGCCACCGCCCGCGCCCACGGTCCACCATCCAAAACAACTAGCAGTGCTAGCACGCTGTCAACGCCCCTGCTCGCTCGGCCTGCCCGGGATCTGTCTTTTTTTCCCATCAGTGAGGCTCGCTATTCCCTGCGCGGCCGCTGGACGAACCCCCGAGGAACCCAAAGCAGGGATCTGGTCCCTATGGCCGCCAGGCCCACCTGCTCCGAAGAGGCCCATGTCGCATGCGCTCACCCAGTTAGTCGCCGTCACCGTCTTCTCCATCTCGTCGTTTCTCCCGTAGAAACAGCATCATCCTCTCTAACCGTCAGCACCTGCTCTCTCTCTCTCTCTCTCTCTCTCTCTCTCTCTCTCTCGCGTCACCTGCGCAGCTACCCCCTCGAGTATCTCTGTGCTCGCTGTGCAACATCCCTGTCGAGCTCTCTCCACCACTGTCGCAGGCCGCGAGCTCGACCTTCCTCCCACCGCCAGTTTTCTCTCTACCTTCGGGTAGACTGAAGGGTTGGTAGGGCCCCGACGGCGACTGTGAGATCACCCGGCCGTCGTGCCCTGGGAATCGCAACGATGGACCCTCAACACCCTCCGCACCAGCCTTTGCCTCGACCGTCGCTCTTCGCGGCCTCGCAGGACCCGCGAGCCGCCCCTCCACCTCCTCGCTCGTACGGCCCGGCGCCCTCCCTGCACGCCAGCGCTCGATCGCAACCGCCATACGACCCTCTGGGCCGACGAGAGAACGAGACGTCGCGGCCTCTCCCCTTCGTCTATCCGTCGCGCTCCTACGCCCACGAGAAACCGCTGTCGCCGGTGCCGTTCGCGTCGCTACGGACCGATGCCGCCAACGGGTTCCATTCGCAGCCGCCCAGCCAGGGATCGCTACTGAAGCCCGCCGAGGGAGGCTTGAAGGATCATGGGACACTGTATCGGGAAGGTAGGGAATCTGCTGTTTTGTTTCGGGTGCATCTGTTTCAACTCTACACAACGAGGGCACGCGTCACGGGCTGCACTGCTACACCACACGTCTGCCTTGTCCCATCGGGAGCGCCACGGTGCATGGTGGACGCGGCGGCGGCAGCACCAGACACGGCGCCGCGAGCACAGCATGAAGGCCCTCGGGACCTCGTGTGCCAGCTGTCTGCGGCCAGGGACGGCTTCCCCGGCCTGGCGCACCCTGGTCGCGCCGCATCGTGACTGCGCACCAGCCACCGCCTGTGGCGCTGATCGACCGCAGCTGCTCGGGAGCGCTAGCCGCTTCCGGGCGCTGGAACGCCATGCCCGTTCGGGTCTAGCGCGGCGTGTGCCCGGGCCGAGTCGGCTGACCGCCTGGGCGCAGCCGCAAGTCCCCGAGTTGCCCGCAAAGCGCCCTGTGTCGATAACGCTCGCTGACTCGCCTTCTCCTCTGTGCTCCAAAAGCCACAGGCCCTCCTCCACAGCCGCTGCGCGACATGCATCCTGCGCCGCAGTCGCACGACCAGGCCCGGCGCTCCTCGCTGGGCAGCAGTGGCAGTCCCGTGTTCGCGAGTGGTGAGTGCCGCGTCCTGCGCTCCCTCTGCTCTTCTTCGCCCGCGTCGCGGCCCTCGATAGAGAGAAGATACCCCTTGCCGACGCGACGGCCGTGGACGCGCTCTGGAACCTTTTACGTCTTGCTGCAAATTGACCCTGCTTACGATCGATATGCTGACTCCGCATCCCCGAAAACCCAGGACCCCAAGAGCCGCCACCCTCGGCGCCGACCTCGTTCAGCAGTCGTCAGATGCCTCCCCCGTCGTCCCCTCAACACTACCAGTCCCGGGGACCGCCAGGCGCTGCTCCTGCGCCCCCACCGCCCTCCTTCTCTGCGCGCGACCCTCCGAGCAACCCGGCACATCGTCCCAGCAGCAGCATGTCGATATCGTCGATGCTGGGCTCCGATTCCGACCGCCCGTCTCGGGATTCGGGTTCGACGTCGATATTCTCTCGACCACCGGCGACATCGTCCCTCTTGGGCAGTGCCCCTCCACCTCCCGCCCTGGGGCCAATGTCCCCGCCAACGGCCCCGTCCAGGCCAACATCTCTGGACTATCCCCTGTTCAGGCGATCCGAGACACCAGACAAGCCGCTTTCGACCAGCCAGCCCCCTCGTCCTTACCGGTCGGGCTCCGGAAGCTCGTCACAGCTCCCGGTGTCCGAGCCCCCCAAGTTCGGAGGCTTGTCGCGCCCGCCGTCGTTGCCGCAGTACGGGGAGAAGCCGCCCACTTCTTCACAGGCATCGCCCCAGATCTCCTCTGCGGAGGCCCCGTACGATGAGTCCCGGCGGCTGAGCCTCAATGGCCAGATCCCGAGACCAAGCAGCCAGCCGCAGCATGGAGAGCCCGCGGCTCGACCGCCGCCCAGATTCAGCCCCCCTTCCCGGCCGAGTGCGGGGCTGACGGACGGACCGTCCGGCGTCCTGCCGCGAACAACCGGGTCCGCATATCCGGGAGTCGAGTCGCAGCAGCAGAGGTTCAACGGTCTGTATCCGGATCGGCAAGCGGAGGAACAGGCGAATCGTGAGAAGGAGAGGGGCGCGGTCCACGAGGCCGACTCCAAGGCGCCGGCTCCTCAAGCCCAGTCGCGATACGGTTCCCACTTCCCAGAAAGGGAAGCTGAAAGGCAGCAGAATGCTCCGGCATGGGAGACCGCCCGTTCCAAGCCGATCTCGCCGGAGTCCAAACGCTTCTCTGCGCCTGAACCGAGTTCCGGGTTTGGGTTTGGCTCCATCCAGAGTTACACCAAGTCTCTTGGGTCCCAGCTGGCAGCCTCTCGACCACCCCCCAGTATTTCCATCCAGTCACGTCAGGGGCACCCGAGCCCCCCACCCGGCGAACAGCCGTTCTTGAGCAGCACCCTCAGCAAGTTTCAAAGCCAGCCCCGGTTGTTCTCCCCGACATCAGCCCCGTCAACGGGGCCGCAGCCATCCTTTGGAAGCTCAACGAGTGACGAGCAGCGGCGAAAGGGAAGTGATGAGTTGATGCAGCAGAGAAACCTTCTCGGTGTGGGCAACGACAGCAAGCGGAGCGGAAGGGTTTCGCCGCTGCCCCAGGCCGTCCAAGGGGCCCAGGCCCAGCTCATTGGGCCGGCGGGCGAGTCGGGGCTCAAGGGCGAGCTGGGACGGGTCTTCTCCGGGATTGGCAGCGGAGTGGGCGGAGTCACCGCTCCTCCGGTGGGCAGCAGCGGGCCTCCAACGCCCCTGGCCGCCAGTCCGTTCAAGCGCGACAGTGTCGCCGGCCGATCGACGAACGGAGAGACCACCGACGACAGCAAGACAGATCGCGGAGTTCCCGCACCGGGGCGGCGGCCACGGAAGTCGTCGAAAGATGAAGAGGCCAAGGTCGACAGCGAGAGCGGTGCAGACCAGCGGGCCGCCGTTGCCGGCCGGGGAGCGGCAGCCAAACGCGGGAGACACGTGCACCATCACCATCACCAGTAAGTAGAGCCTGATCACATGGGGTTGTAGTTGAAAATACATTCTCACTACTCCTCTACAGCCACCACCACCACCGCCACAAGACCGAGGAGGAAGCCAGCGCGGCTGGTGGCCCCCAGCGCACGTCCGTTCCGTCGATGAATCTCTACCACCGGACCTCGACGCCGTCGGAGGGTGCCGCGGTCCCCGGGCACCACCATCACCACCACCACCATCACCACCACGTGCCGCGGCCGGTGTCGTCGGCCGCCAGCGCGCCCGCGCCGGCCCCGTCGCGCGAGCCGACCGTGTACGTCAACCTGGAGCCGGTGCTGAAGAGCGTGGCGCACCTGCCACGGTACCACCTGGGGTCGACGGTGTACGCGCCGCGCATCGGGGTGCCGACGGACAAGGCGCCGCTGGAGAGCGCCAAGTTCGGGTACACGACAACGCCGGTGCCGCTGCCGCGGTTCGAGGGCAAGGAGAACTGCACCTTCACGGTGCGGGTGCCGCGCTTCCGCATCGACGCGGCGCACCGGGAGGAGATCTGCGCGCGGCGGGCGCTGTGGGGGACGGGCATCTACACGGACGACTCGGACCCGGTGGCGGCGGCGATCCACTCGGGGTTCATCCGGGGGGAATGGGGCGAGGACGTGGACGTGTCGATGCTGGACCTGGAGATCAAGGAGACGTACGGGCACGCGCCGCGGCCGACGCCCGAGGAGGCGTCGGCCGCGGAGGGGGCGGAGCGGCGGCCGCGGATCCCGCCGGTGCCGCCGCCGGACAAGGACCTGCACATCACGCTGCTGATCCTGCCGAAGCTGGAGCGGTACGAGTCGAGCGTGATGTTCGGGCTCAAGTCGCGGGCGTGGGACGGGACGCACGACGGCATGAGCTTCAAGGTGGAGCGGATCGAGTGGGTGGACGAGGGGGCGGCACGCGGCGAGGAGCGCAGCGGCGAGGCGCGGCGCAAGCGGCTGCGCAGCATGATGCAGTCGGGGCGCATCTGCACGGGGCCGGGGCTGCTGAAGCTGCGCCAGCGCAAGATGGAGAGCAAGGGGGCCGTGGAGACGGTGTCATAGGCATGTGTCTGTCTTGACCTACGGATCTGGGGCTACGATGTTTGTCTGTTGTTGTTGTTGTTGTTGTTGCTGTCCCGTTGGAGTTTGGTGTTTGTGTCTATATACCGCGACGCTCGAGACGTCGCGCGAGGGCGGCTGTCTGCTGTTTGTGTGCTGTCTGTAGATACCTGTACGCGAATGGAGTCTGTCGATGTTGTTACTGTATGATCCGGGCCAACGGACGGGTGAAGGGAAGCCTGAAGCACGATGGATGCCTGAGGATCCGCATGCCTCGCTCAGCCGCAGAAGCGAGAGAAACAGAAGAGGGTCAGGTGACGCAAGGGACAGATCGTCCGGTCCGGGGATGCACGTGATGCCCCGCGATCGCCCTGTGCTGTCCAGCGACCTCCCATGGAGGATCCCAGATGTTGATCTTGATACCTTCTATACCTAGGCACGGATCGATGCGTAGAGGCATGTAGAGCCTGTGTACCGAGATCTGTAGGACATATATAGGCATTCTCCCAGACATCGCAGGCCCGAGGACACGCCCGTGACGGACCGAGGCTCGGCGGTCGGCATCTCCGCGACGGGGATCAAGGCATGTATCAAGTGACCGAGCACGGCGGTCGAGAGCTGTGGCGCCGCAGAGTGTGTCTGGAATATAAATATAGAAGAGCAAGAGAGGAAGAAGCAGAACAGAACGAGAGACCGGCAGGATCTGCAGGCCCGGCCCCGTGACTTGGCTTCCATCAAGCCGAGGCTCCCCAGACGCTCGACGTCCGTGTCCTCCTCCACCGTCCTCGCTCTCTTCTTGTCCCTCTTCTTCCCCTCCTCGTCCTCATCCCCATCCTCTCCCTGCCTCTCCATCGCCGTCTTCTCGTATCCTCTTTCTCTTCGTCTGCTATCGGTCCTCACGCCACATCGAGGGGATGTTTACGGCTTCTGCGCGAAGCCGCCTCTCCGCCCTTGGACGTGTCCCGGCCGCGACCCCGTCCTGGTCTCTCTCAGCCAGATACCCCGTACGTCTTGGCTCCTCTGCTGCAGAACGTTCCTCCCGTCCAGCCATTGACCCGTTTCCGCAGAAGACCCTCGCCATGGCTCCCCGCCGGAAAGCGTCGTCCGTCCCCGAAGGTCGGTCTTTTCACCCCGCCAGCCGTCGTCCGTTCTGGTTCTCACGCAGCCTTCAGGGTACAAGGAGGATCTGTCCAAGGGCAGGATGCTCCGCTTCGAGGACTCCCTCCCCCGTCTCCCCGTCCCCTCCCTCGAGGAGACCGGCCGCCGCTACCTCAAGTCCGTCCACCCGCTCCTCTCCCCCGCCGAGTATGAGCGCACCTCCAAGGCCGTCGAGGCCTTCATCCGCCCCGGCGGCGAGGGCGAGCCGCTGCAGAAGCGCCTCCTCGAGCGCGCCGCCGACCCCAACATCAAGAATTGGCTGACCGAGTGGTGGAACCACACCGCCTACCTGGGCTACCGCGACCCCGTCGTCCCCTACGTCTCCTACTTCTACTCGTACCGCGACGACCGGCACCGCCGCGACCCGGCCAAGCGCGCCGCCGCCATCACCACCGCCGTGCTCGACTTCAAGCGCCAGGTCGACTCGGGCACCCTGGAGCCCGAGTACCTGCGCGGCCAGCCCCAGGCCATGAGCTCCTACCAGTACATGTTCAACTGCTGCCGCATCCCCGCCCCGGGCGCCGACTACCCCCGGAAGTACCCGCCCCACGAGAACGAGCACATCGTCGTCGTCCGCAAGAACCGGTTCTTCAGGGTCCCCGTCGTGGTGGACGGCCGCCCGCTCAACACCGCCGAGCTGCAGAGGCAGTTTGAGCGCATCTACCAGGTCGCCCAGCGCGCCCCGGCCGTCGGGGTCCTGACTGCCGCCAACCGCGACTTCTGGGCCGACGCCCGCAACAAGCTGCTGGCGGCCGACCCGGCCAACGAGCAGGCCCTGCGCGAGATCGAGTCGGCCGGCTTCCTCGTCTGCCTGGACGACGCCGCCCCGGTGACCCTGGAGGAGCGCGCGCACCAGTACTGGCACGGCGACGGCTGCAACCGCTGGTTCGACAAGCCGTTGCAGTTCATCGTCAACGACAATGCCACCGCCGGCTTCATGGGCGAGCACAGCATGATGGACGGCACGCCCACGCACCGCCTCAACGACTACGTCAACGACGTCATCTTCAACAACCGCCTCGACTTCTCCGACCCGTCCGTGCGCGCCAACCTGCCCGAGCCCCAGCCCATCACCTTCCACGTCGACGACGCGGTGCAGGAGGCCATCGACGCGGCGCTCAAGGAGCACCGCCGGCACATGGCCCAGCACGAGCTGAGCGTGCAGGCCTTCCAGGCCTACGGCAAGGGCCTGATCAAGAAGTTCAAGTGCAGCCCGGACGCGTACGTGCAGATGCTCATCCAGCTGGCCTACTACAAGATGTACGGCAAGAACCGCCCCACGTACGAGTCGGCCTCGACGCGCAAGTTCCAGGAGGGCCGCACCGAGACCACGCGCACCGTGTCCGACGAGAGCGTCGCCTTCTGCAGGGCCCACGAGGACCCCAGCGTGCCGCGCGAGGAGGTCGTGCGCCTGTTCCGCGCCGCGCTGGCCGCGCACACCAAGTACACGCTCGACGCCAGCGACGGCCGCGGCGTCGACCGCCACCTCTTCGGCCTGAAGAAGCTGCTGCGCCCGGGCGAGAAGCTGCCCGCGCTGTACGAGGACCCGGCCTACGCCTACAGCACCTCGTGGTTCCTGTCCACCAGCCAGCTGAGCTCCGAGTACTTCAACGGCTACGGCTGGAGCCAGGTCATCGACGAGGGGTTCGGCATTGCCTACATGATCAACGAGAATAGGTAGGTCCTTCTTTTTTTTTTCTTCTTTTTCTTTTCCTACCATATTTGACCTTTCTAAATGTTTCGCTGCTAACTCCTCCAGCCTGCAATTCAACATCGTCTGCAAGAAACTCGGCGCCGAGCGCATGAGCTTCTACCTGAACCAGGCGGCCCTCGAGGTCCGCGACCTGCTGATGCCGGATCTGCTCAAGGAGCAGGAGAAGGCCAAGCTGTAGCACCTATATATACACCACAGGAAAGAAAGGGAGAAACGAATGGAATGGGATGTTTTACATACCAGCCGGTTCTTTTGCACTTTTTACGTCTGCTATAGATCTTCCTGTTGCCTGTCTCTTGTTTCCTTTGCATGTTGGACTGGACTTGACCCCTGAGAGGGCTGTACAGGGTAGATCTATCTTAGCTATATACCTTGACTGTAACTTTGATACATACATGAGTTATCTGAGCCATCGTAGGGTTGTATTCATGTACTGGCAATAACAATGCCTTGGTGTTGTCTTCACCAGCTAATATACCACCATCTCTCCAGCTAAGGATCTACGGTAGACACTGTCATAGTATAGTAGCAGTAATACTGTACATACCAAAGTGCCCTAACATTTATATATGTTTCTCTCTCTCCCCTGAGCCGAATGGAAAAAATGAAATAATATATATGTTACTCCATGATATGGTTGATACTAATGTTGACATATATTAGTATTAGTATCACTATTGATTAATATCAGAGTACTATTGGACTTGGACACATGTACTGTACATACTGTACGCCTCTACATGAATGAGACTTTTTCGTTGGTCCTAGGGAGGGGAGGGGGAGGGCGAGGAGCGAGGAAGGTTTGTTTGTTGGGTTCGGATCAGATCAGTGCAGTTTAATTGACGTGCCTGGTGGTGTGGTGCGGTGCTGTGGTGCGGTGCAGTGCGGTGCATATAATTGATACATGACATGACATGCTGCGGGGGATGGGAGGTACGAGTGGGCCGAGTCGAGTCGAGTGTTTGTGTTTGGATGGAATGGATGGATGGATGATCTGTGGTTCTGGAGAGGGAGAGGACAGGGAGAGGGAGAGAGGGGATTCTGCTGAGCTGAGACAGCAGAGGTACTGTATGTACAATGATATAGGTACAATACAGTACAAGTCCGGAGGGTGAGGTTCCTACTAAGCTGAACGGAGCGCCCGGGGAGGGGGGGGGGATCCGAAAAAAAAGCACTTCGAAAGAAAGACTGAGCAATGACTAATGAACTCGATTGAGAAAGAGTTAATCATTTCCTATCAGCATGCTATGTCATGTCTGTTTCTGTTATCTGATGTGGATGTAAATGTAAAATCTTAAGTAAGGGGCGAAGCGAAGCCGCCGGATGTTATAATCGTAATCCCTCCTCCAACTTTTCAATTTTGTAATGTACTGTACGTATGTACATCTGCTTGCCAGCCTGGCATTGCAGGCATGAACCATTGCATAAAGAAGCTGGCGCTGGGCCTGTGTCCAGCTTCATCCGGTAAAAGATATATCCCTAACTCATAACGTATGCCTTGATCGTCTCAACGGCAGAACATGCGCCGCTGAGAGGACTCGGTTGCCATTCTAAGCACTACACGCAGAACCCTCTGCGGCCTTCCTCCAATCTCTGGCCTGGGACGTGATATCGATATCAATATCAATACATGCAGCCTGTATGTCCGTGACGACGGCAAGAGACATGCATGCAGCTTGACTCGGAAACCACGGGAGCCCACATGACTCCGACGGGTGCTGTGCTGTTTCAGACGGATGCATAAGACCGACTTTCAAGGCCGTCGCGAGCCTACTAGTGACCGCACTGCTGAACGTCCTCAGGTCTTTTCTGTTTCCTCGCCCGCGGGGGTGGCCTCCGTCGAAGCCGTCGGCTCTTCTGCGCCCTCGACCGTCTGTGCAGTCAACATGGCGGTTGCCAGGTTGGACGGGGCCGCCGGGGCGTGAGGCGGCGCAGCGGTCAGCTCGCTTATCTGGCGTTCTGCAGGCCGTCAGTATGGAACTGATATCAAGAGAATATGACCCATCCATGGATAGTTATGTATATGGCCGTGAAAGGTCAAGGCTGCCTACCTAGCTCCCGGATCCGCTGCCGAAGAATTTGGTTCTCTCTTGTCAGCATGGCTGCCTCAGCCTGGTAGTACGCGCTCTCGTCCCTGCTGCTTCTGCGCGTCAGCGCCTCGCTGCCCAGCCCAGACTCGGAACTGTCGTTGCGCGCTTGGTCCGGCTGTCCTGCTTGCGGCCGCAGACTTGGTGAGGTCGCCTGGCTGCCCGGTCGCGAGCCGCGGCGGGCGGAAAGGGTCGACGACCGCGTACCCGGCGTGGGGAGCGGCGGAATGGGCGGAAACGACACGGACCGTTCGGACGTAGGTGTCGAGTCGTCAACGGCGGTTCCGGAGGTCGAGGACTGCTGCTGCTGCTGCTGCTGTTGCTGCTGCTGTTGCAACTGCTGCAGCTGGAGCTGCTGGCTGCGGATCATCTGGAGAAGGCGATTCTGCCAGCAGTGTCAGCGTCTCGTGTCATTTAAGAAAGGACGATGCGGATTCACATACCACTTGCGCCTCCTGCTCTTGCTCGAGCTCCTGGTGGATCTCCCCCAGCGACGGCGCCCGCTGGTGGTGCGGATCTCCGGTCGCGATGGTCGGACTACCTCCAATGCTCGTGGGACTCGCCGTCCTGAACACGGAACCGAGGGAGGTGCGGTAGTCGCTGCTGGGGAGCTCTCCGGGGCCCGGGACGCTGGGATCGTTCAGGTTCAGGTTCATCGCGACGGCGGAGCGACGGCGCTCGGAGACGCGCGGGGAGCCGCGCGACTGGCGGGACAGATCGGCCGCGTTCATCGTCGCAGCTGCCGCGAGGGTCATGGAGGAGGAGCGCGGAGAAGGCGACCGGCCATGGGCTTCGGAGGAGGGAGGAAAGTGCCGCTGCTGGAGCGGGGAGGACGAGGTGGAGCGGGAGGGAGGCAGCGAGTTGAGGTCGGGCGGCATGGTGGACGCGGAGGAGGACGACAGATGAGGGGTCTCGAGCGACGAGGGGTTCAAGCCTGCGCGTCGTGGAGTCCGGGCAGCATGGAGCTGGCGCTGGAGCGCTCGTCGAGGACCGTCAGAGACTCAGACAGGCCATGGCGGCGGCGGCGGCGGACGATCGTCGCGGCGGCCGCTGCTTGGCGTCACCGGCGGGGCGGCCGCACGTGCACGGGGATCCCGTGATGCCCTCGGCTTGTCTCGGCCCCTGCGCTATGCATCTCACCTCTTCCTGCTGTACATGTCTCACAGAGCAAATCCGTCTGTCATCATGGTCCGGCCAGGAAGGCCGTCAGGCAACTTACATTGCCTGTAGAATGCGTGAATTGACCGAGATTGTACCTCATATCGCTACCTGGCTGGAATGCTGTGGTTCGGTGCAGATACTATCTCAATTCGCAGTTTGTAGATGCAGTAGAGATCGCAAGTCACTATGTGTAAGCTTGTGAGCAAAGCTCTCTGCAATGTCACGCTCTGTTATATGTAAGCATATTGCTCCGGACTGGCTAAGACGGGGACTTGTAAACATCTCTACGGCCTGTCCCCTGAGAAGCAGAATAAGTGGTAGCATTATAGCCAGGGAACCGGGAAAGGAAACATGCCGAGATCTCATGTGATGAAATCTGCATGCAGTTGCGCTGCAGATTCTGCTGCGGGTTTGATCCTCTCTCATCACCACAGTTTGTGATGCCTGAGGAGCGCACAGCGTGTGATGATGCATCAAGTGATTGCCTGCTAGCAGGTTTCATGATCATATTTTTTTTGATGCAATTCTGTGAGCTGTGCCCTCTGTACCACATCTTAGTAGCACAGCACAATTATAGTGGATTGGATATGTTGTGTTGTCCCTGGACCAGAGCTGGTAGCAAAATCGGCGTATTCATCTTGTGAAACGATTGCCATCATCGCCCATCCTCCTTCCCCCTCGTATTCTGTATGACTGTCCGGAGCTACTGCGTAGATGCTTACCTCAGTAAAGCAAAAATAGAACGAGAGACATGCCACCGAAGATTGAAATCGGAGCCAATCTGGCGTGCGCGCTTCCGCTTCCCCCTTGGAGTATGTAGCACGTATTGTCCCTAGTCTTGTAGTGATCCATCAAGCTACAAAAGCTGAGAAGCAGCTGCTGAAGGCTCTCGAGTCTCCGCCTTCTTTTAATTCGGCCGAGATTGTGAGGTTCGCAAAGATGTTTGCCAGTGCTTGCCGCTGGAGCGCCTTGATTTTGTCGATGTCTCGAATCTCAATGCACAGGGACCACAAGCAAGCTCCGCCTGCAGGTGTTCAAAGACCTGCGCTGATGTGATCACTTAAACACTGGATGAAGCGACGATCAGCTTACCCTGCATCGCAGAGGATGCAGAATGTCCTGTGCAGCGTGACTGTGTAAGTCGAACTGACTCCGACACGGAGTAGTACGCAATACTCTTTCTTGGTAGAGAGGACTGTGAAACCTGATGTTTAACAAAGTCAATGATCTTCTACCACTTTACATTAGATGCAGACTCCAGCGCACGTACGCAGTTGCAGTAAGCTTCAGGGCAAATAATCCGAAAGCCTAAAAAAAATCCTATCTGAAATTCTGAATCCCATAGACGCTGCCCAGTGCGGTGGCTGCGGCCCCACGGCCCCCACGGGCGTATCGACTGTCCACGTCGGGAATCTCTAAAAATTGAAGTGAACACTTGCCAAGAGCGGCACTAGTAGTAAAACCGACTTGGGAAGGTGTGAATTTTTAATTAAATAAAGAGAGACGTCAAATGTGGCCCGACCTTACTCTGTCTGGTTAAAAAACGAGGCGGCGGAATCGCCGTCCAGAACCCGGCGTGGACCGGCGCGTAGTTGGCCGCTCGCGATACCGAGGATGGAACTGGCAGCAGCTGAGACAGTTGAACTGAACGCTCAGCACACAGTCGGCTAGTCGTATGGGCCTCTGTGACTCCTCGGTACTGTGTATCGCAGACTCTCGGGGTTCCCTGAGAGGAGAGGCTTCTTCATTCGGTCTCGTTTAAAACCACTCCGTAGGGCGAAGTCCATCACGGGAGTAACATCCGAAAGTAGTAAGGAACTGGGTACCTAGGTACGGGGTGCCTTGTCCTGGACCGAGAGTCACTGCATGATTTTTAACATGTCTCTCGGACTTTGCGGAAGTGTTTTGACTCAACTTTGAGGGCAACCGAGGGATTGACAGCATTATTGGGCAGCCTGGAGAAAAATACTCCGTACGGAGTAGTATACGGAGTGCATATGGCCACTGCTCTCGCAGGCGGATAGATCTCGTAACCTGCTCCACCGCAACTCGGATCCGACCACGGGATGATCGAGATTCGATGTGGTGGTACACGTCTGCTGGTCAAAGCGCCTCGATTCATTGCTCTGGGATTGTCCCGAGATCGAGGTCATCTCTTTGTGAACTTTCCAATGGTCAGCAAGACTACTGTATACAGAGCCCGAGGCTGGGGAACAAGGAGCTGGCGTCATGCAGGGGGTTTTCTTTTTTTACCATTCGCGCCAGGAACACAGGTCGTTGAAAAGCTCTTGGAGAGGCGAACTGGCCAAGTGAGCCCTAGGCGATCAGCGCCGGGAGGCGATTCGCCGGGTCGATATCTCCACCGCGGCCGGTGGAGTTGGACCTGGTCTTGACTCTTGGACCAGGGGCAGGATATCCACTGGAGAGCCTGAATGACGACTCGGACGCCGAGGAGCAGCCTGCAGGGCCGTGATCCTGGTCGTCGCGGCGGCGCCGGGCGTGATAGGGCTTCGAGTGGCCGCTCACGCAGCCATTAGTTGACGCTCTATCGACTGGCTGTTATTATTATCGAAAACCCTTTGCACGAGCGTCCGGCTTGGCATGTTTTTGCGATCAGGAACAGGAACAGAGCACTGACGGGGGGGGAGGGGGGGAGACGTTCCCTGTGCGGAGCTTTTCACCGGACGGAGAAAAAAATTCGACCTCCACCTCCGATCTCCAACGCTCGTCCTCCCACCACCTCAGCCTAGCCGTTCCCTGTCTCACAGAGGAGGGCTTGGGATACTCCTCCGGCCGCACGCCTGGTCCACTCTGCAGCCCCATTCGAGACCCGGCGAGTCGACAATGAACGATTCGGTCGCTCTGGCCGGCCTCCCCTGCCCGGCCCCAGCTGCTACTATTCCCTACGGAGTACTCCGTGCGCCATCCCGCACGAACGGTATATCACTTGTCTGTCACTCTTAGTGAAGGTGCTAATGGCTTAGGCAGCCGATCTCCGTCCAAGCTTCGTCAGGCACACGGCCGCTGCAGACCTTGGGCACACAATCTGCTGCTGCGCGGACCAGAAGATCATGGCATCGTGCTCCGCACCCAGCAGCAGTATCTCCTTGGATCTCCTGCTGCGACGCGTCAGTTGCAAAGGACGGCCCCTCTTCCGCAGGGGCTCCGCCGAGGATATCGTTTCAAATCTCTTCACCCGGTGCGGGAATTGGAAAGGGGCAGGAGCCCCGATGTGATGGATTTTTGGACCAGGTAGATGAGCTGCGTTAGACCTGCGTATCCATGTCCTTGTCCCTAAGGGGAGAGAGCCGAGAGCGGCGCCTCCAAGTTCCAACCAGTTCCTCCTGGGTCTCTTGGATCCTCCCCACGAGATGATTGAACCATGTCGGCCGAGCTTGGGACTCTGCGGCCGCGGCGTCAGCGCCACCCCGTTCTCGCCCTCGGGGCCCCAGTAGCTTCCAACTGTTAGCCTCGACCTCTTTGGTATCGATTCCGCCCCTCAGCTGGGCCCGTGGACTATGGATGGTGGACCAAGTGTGGGCGAGCCTGGGCCCTGTGGCAGGGCCAACTGCTACCGGCTTCTCTTTTCTTATTTGCCTTTTTTTCCCGGCTGATTCGTCTTTGTTGACCTCCCCGTCAACATTGCAGACGGCGCTTTTCTGGTTCTTCCATCTCTTTCATCAGTATTTTACTTTCGGCTTTGCCTATAGCTCGCTCGGGAGCGCTCAAGCGACTTGACGATCCTCGATTCGTGATCTGCTATGAAGACCTCACAAAACGATCCTGCGATTAGGACGGCCTGGAATTCCACTTGATCCGGCAAGTGGACGCGTGCGCAGGAGCACTGCACCTGGTACATACGATTTGCTCGACCGAGAAGAAAAAGGATTGAAAGAATCCATCAAATACTGCGAGAAGGATCGGAATCACTGCCACAATCCCGAGCGCTAGAATTGACGCCGGAGCTACCGTGATTGCTTTGCTCGTCGAGAAGCCGGCGAGTAATCGGTCGGAGAGAAAGCAAGAGGCCCTCTTCTGTTATGTCCCAGGCGGACAGAGTCTGCTAGACGGTTGCAAGCTTCTGGCAAGCTTCTGACAGTGCAGAGATGGATTCGCAACCCGCCCCCGTATCAATCAACGCCCGCAGAGGGCAGCATCTGGCGCCGATACAGACCGACTTCTCAAAGCCGGCGGCTCGTCCCATCGTCCTCGAGACTCCTTCCTCTCAGCGTCCGCAGCCGACCCTAGACCCTAGTCCAGGACAGGATGGTGAAAGAGTCCCACTGCAGACCCGGTCTGCAAAGCGTCAGTCTTCCAAAACGAGTCTCCGGAACCTCTTCAGTCGAGCCAAATCCGCTCGACAAGCGAAACATGACTACCAGCTTCCTGTGATCGAGGAGGCGCAGAATTCGGCGATCCACAATAGGTATGTATCGGATTTTCCACGGTCGCCCGCGAGCCCGACTGCTGCTTCGACGACGGTCTCTACGCCTACGTTGGTCGCATTTCCGACTACACAGACGCCAAAGACAAGGAACCCGCTCAGAGCGCACCCAAAGTCAGGCAAGGACAAGCAGACGTCATCCATCAGCTCTTGGGAGCCGCCGCCTCTCTTCCAGGCGTACAGGCAGGCAATCAAACATGCTTGCCTCTTGGCGCCTACATTATCCGCGGATTCGATCTTGCGTATCAATGCAAGTAGGAGGCCTAGTGGTGCCGGGGAGGATGTCAAGAACAACGCGCTGCAAGATGCCCAGGGCGCTGCAAACAGTGGCGCCAGAAGGAAGAAAGAGGTAAAAGAGAAGAAGCACTCGCGGAAGATATCCGAATCTATCAGCAAAACCGAATGGACACACAAAATATATGTCCTAGTCACGTCCGGGTACCTCTTACAATACGCCGGTGAAGGAAATTTGGATCGGCTCCCTGAGAAGATAATGCAGTTGGGCCCAACGTCTGTCGCCTTTGCAAGCGATGCCATCCCAGGGAAGCACTGGGTGCTGCAGATATCGCAAACTTCGGACGACGACGGCACCGTGCCTCTGGATACTCCGAAAACCTTTCTTTCTCGCTTGGGGTTCCAAAGCGCTGACTCTCGAAGGTCAGCGAAAAGCCTCCTCCTGGTCTTCAATAGCCCAGTGGACATGAATTCCTGGTTGGTCGCCGTACGACGAGAGATTGAGGCTCTAGGAGGGAAGAAATATGTCCCGGAAACGTCGGCGGACGAGGACGCCGCTCATCAATTACAGGATAAACCCAGTCTCAGGAATCTGGTCAAGAAGGACCCGAATCAATTTCCCAGTCCTCTTCTGGAACCTCAGCGTTCACCTATTCCGTCGCTTCACAACGTAAGCTCTGCCCAAGAGTTGAGGTCCCAAGTCGACTCGTCAGCCAAATCGTTGCATCGCCGCTCCATGCCTCCCCGTCCCTCGACGGATGCTCCGTCCATGTCCACAATGCCCACTCCAACAGACCTCGATCTGCTCAGGGAGGGATCTAGGCTATCTTATGTCTCTGGCAGTCCTCCTACTGCTACGAGTTCCTCGGGGTCATCGCCTTGTCTGTCTCCTGTGGCACTCGATACTGCGCCTCCCAGGGTCTCACATCTCGACCATTCGGTCAATGCGCAAAAGAGCCATGCGGTTGCTGCCACGTTGGACCAGGACCGGCAGTCCACGTACGCGCGGGGTCCTTCAACTCAAGCTGATCGTGAAGTCGGCGAAGTTCCGATGACGAATCGACCGCAATCCGCTGTACCTGAAGCCCTCGTGCGCAGCGCATCCCCTCCAAACTTCAGTGTCCCGTCCTTTAGTAAAAGATATAACATTGCTCCAGGTTCGGCTCGGAGACAGAACTCGACATCGGACATTAAACAAATGTCTCGTCCGGAGCCTCTATCGCTGTCCTCCAGAAGCCAGTATGGTGTCCACAGCGAGCCCGTCACTCCAATCCGAGAGAACTTCGTGGAATTCCAAAGCACGAAGGCGTATAAAAGGTTGTCTCGCGAATATGGGCCTTCAACTGCTATTTCGTCTCCCCCTCTATCCCCGGCCGCATCCATTGCAGGCGCAAGGACTCCGCCGTCTCGTCCGAGGCGTCTATCGTCTGTTGAATCTTCTGCTGAGATCAAATCGCTGCCTCAACAAGATGTACTGAGGGATCTTCCGCAGAGGAATTTGAGGAATGATGAAATAGCGTCGATTCCATTGCATGGAGCTCCACACCCGCCGGAGCCCGATATAACCAATCCCTCAGTCACTCCACCTCATCACCTCCGCCCCATGAGCATGCAGGGCAAACCTGATGCAGACGGCTCCCCGCCGCGAGGGCCGCAGTCTCACAACATGTCTCAGTTACGGGGTTCATCCAGCACGACATTCCGTCCAGATGCCCGTCCGAACATGGTCTCATCCAACTCGACGACGGTTTGCGCCGCGACAGGTCAAAATGACCATCCCCCGAGCAGCACGAAACGCATCATTCCACGGAAGAGCATGCCGGATCTGTTGCTTGGCCCTCCAATTGCGCCTCCACCTAACTGCCCATTGCCCGAGGTTCCTCCCGCTGTGATCTCTCAATTTCAGCCTGCATGGCGCGGAAATCCGGTTTCTCCCACTGGTTCAGTGGACCCGCCACGAAAGAACTTGGACGGACGAAGACGTTCCAGGTCCGTGGCGCACCAAGACTACGCCAGCGTCGCACAGAGAATGAACACCATCAACTCCTCGGAGTTGGACATGATCAATGCCTTTTGAGTACGAAGCCTCTTCATCTTTCCATTTGATGAACCGGTTACGAATCGACTCCTCCCTACCTATCTTACCAGAGAGACCGTCTTCCGCGGATGCCAGACAGTTGTGTCTCTCGTTCTTATCATGACTATAGATACCTATATATATCATCCCACGCATGATATCGTCTTGCCAGCTACACAATTCTGGTTTCGAAAAGTCATGTCATGCGATCATCCCCTCTCCATACATACATACATACATACATATATACATACACAAGAGGGCAGTTTGTTTGGTGCATAACCGCCGGTTCTCTCGATATCTTCCACGTCCACGGCACCAACTTCTGGACTCCTTTCCTTGGAACAGAACAAAAAACGTCTCTCGTTTCGATTTCGATACTCTGCCGGTCCTTAAGTCTCTCCTTTTTCTCTTTTCTTTTTTGTTTTCAACATTGATGCATTGTTTCGGCTGCAGGCAAGGAAATAAATAAAAAGGGTATATATATGTGCGTGTTTCGGTGGGAGGCTCTCGTGCTGTTGTTTGTACAATATATCCCCTACCGTTGTCATTGGCTTGGATCATTTCTCCTTGTGTTTGTTGTGTGTGTTGGGTTTTGGGTTGTCCTTTACCATTTTTGCTTGGGTTTTTGATGATTTGCGCCCACTGACCAGCTAGGCTATCTGACTGACTGTTTGTCCCTTGCTTTTTTCCTATGTCTTGATTTATTTCGGGGTGTATAGGGAGTATATCGGCCCAAGCTGGGCCATGCATCATCATCATCATGAAAGATGTAACTATATAGCAATGAGGCTATCCTGTCCTGTCCAAAGACTGGATTCTTATTTTGTCTGTCTGTCGAGAGAGCAATTACCGTTCTTAGAGACACAGGCGAGAAAGACAAACAACAGAACAAAAATAAAGGAATTATGTGAACTTCCAAGACCTCTTTCTTCCTTCCAGTCTGTTTTGCCCAGAATGGAATAGATAGAACAAGACGAAAACAAGAGCACAAGACAAGAAAAAAGAATCCATCGCATCCACAATCCAGCGCTGCTCGGCATCCGTCAATTTGCGGTCATCTTCTTCTAACTTAGGTAGGTACCTAGCCATATCCGGGAGGAACTGGAGCCGCGGCTAGGTATGTACTGTAGGTGGGCTGCATTTCCCATGTACTGTAAATAAATATTAACCCTGATACCGAGATGCATGTCCTAGGAACTTCTCTTTTTATTCCATTATTCGACTCAGCGTCCAATTTACGATCAGGTCGGATATCAATGAAAAAGAATCATAACCTTGGGCAAATACACCGGACTGGAAAACGGAAGCATACAGTTAGTAGATAAGATATTAATTAGACAAAAAACACAAAACAAAACAGAACAGAACAGAATGCCCCATGTGCAAGTCAAATTTTTTTTCTCCCAAGCCGCGAGAGACACAGAGAGAGAAGGGGGTAATAAAGGATAAAGAAGAAAAAGGAAAACCTCCAGATATAATCTAAAGGCGGGAATGGAATGGAATGGAATTCACTCTTCCTCTACTTCTTCCACACGGGCTGAGAGGTCGCGCTTGACTGCGCCTTCGGATGATGTTGTCTCCTGCTTTTCTGAGGATGTGGTTGTAGCGGTCGACTCTTCTGCTGCGGGTTTGGCTGCGTCGGAGGATGGTGATTGGGATTGGTCGTTGCTGGGGGTGGTGGAGTCTTTGGACTCTTTGGACTCCTTAGATTCCTTGGACTTCTTGGACTTCTTCTTCTTCTTCTTCTTCTTCAGCGGAGAGGCGGGTTAGTCTCAGGATATAAAAAGAAAAGCTCTCAGGGCTTATAACGATAGAAAGGGCTTTGCAGGAACATACCTCGTTCCAAGCCCACAGAGGCTTGAAGCTATCAATGAACCCAACATCCTCGAACAGATTCGGGAAGAGCCAAATGCCCGGCGGCACCACAAACAACGTGACTAGGAACAAGATGAGACGGAAGATCGACATGGCGAAGAACAGACCCAGCAGGCCCATCATCCCGACACTCAGGTACCAGACACCCTGCCGCAGCATGACGGGCCACAGCGGGAACAGGACCACGGCGAAGATGCCCGCCACAACCGCGGCCGCCATCGCCTTCTGCTTCCACTGCGGGCCCTCGTAGAGCCAGACGTAGTGCATCATCGGGTCCGTCTCCTGGTGCTGCTCGATCTTGACGGTCCAGAGACCCTTCACCCGCTTCTGCTTGCCGTGGTGGTGGGTGTCGACCTTTGACACGCGCAGCGCCAGCAGGGAGAGAGGGAGGAGCTTGAACGTGTTCTCTGCGGATGCCCGGTCCGTCACGGGGGGCAGGAGGGAGCCGGGTTTCGAGGCGGCTTTGGCGTATGCGGGCGATTCTAGGGCGCGGATGGCTCGTTTCACTGTTGGAGACAGGAAAGTTAGATTGCTGGAACCAGGACAGCCATGTCTATAGACGTAGAGGTACCTTTGAACATGTCCTTCCTCTGCCCATCGAGGATACACGTCCTCGTCTTCAGGTTCTGAGATCGTAGGAACTTGGCGACGGCGAGCGCCCTGGGATCCGGTGGATTTCCCGCATTCACGGGCACATGGTACTGCGTCTGATGAACCTGATGCTGATGCTGCGGTGGCGCCTGGCCCTGTCCCTGTCCCTGTCCTTGCCCTTGCGCCTGCGCCTGCGCCTGTTGTTGAGCGGCGGCCTGTCTCTGCTGGGCCTGCTGTATCGCCCGCATCCTCAGCTGGTTGACATACTGCTCCGGTGTCAGGCCCAGCTTCGCGGCGTCTGCGATGAGCTGCTCGCGTTGCATCTTGGCGAACTCCTCCGGCGTCATGCCTCGCCTTGCGGCCTCTGCGGCGAACTGCTGCTGCATCTGCTGCTGTATCGCAGCGATCTGTTGGGGGGTCGGCTGGCCTGGAGCGGCCATTTTGGGGGCGAGGGGATAGTTAGAAAACCAAAATCAAAGGGAGAAGGGCGATGATGAAGGAACAGACGGAAGATGTATCCCCAGCAAAATCCCTGCTCAGCTCGGCCTGGTGGTGGTGTTCGAGGCGTCGCGCAGGTCAGCGTGAAGTGGCCAGATCGACGTGACGAAAGCGGAAACGGGCGCGGATCCCCGTCCGGCCGCGTCAAGATCGCCCGCGCATCGAGGGGCCGCATGGAAAAGTTCACATCCCCTCCTTTGCCTCGCTGGCAGCGCTGATCGCTGTGTTCCGATGTGCCTTGCGACTCGGTCAAGAGATTTCCATTGAGCCCACTGCGTCCATCTCCAGCGCAATGCGGCTGCATATCTCGGACATCAAGTCCCCTCGTTCCATGACCGAATGTACTCCTGTCCCCGCGGAGCTCCATGGCTGACAATTATGATCCCGATAGCCCTCTTTTGAGCTCTCTATGGAGAGTAGTCGAGCTCGTAAGCCTCACCAGCCATCTGGCGCCATTGATTGCAGAGTCATGCAGCTAACGGTGACTCCGACAGAGCGAGAGGGACGTGTCTGCCCAGATACCGATCAACTTCGTCACGCACCCATCCGTGTCGCTCTCCGCGGCGTGCTTTGGGAATCGCGTATACGAAGACAAGGCTGCCACGGAATGCATCTCAAATCTGTTGACGGTGGGATACCGTCGGCTGATTGTCGATCTATACTGGTCGGCCGAACGCCAGCAATGGACCTTTTGTCCGGTTGCCATTCCGCGCGACGTCGCCGGAGCCAGCACGCATGAAGCGGCGCCTGTGTCGTCCGCTCCGTCAGCGGTCTTATCGGCCGGTGAGATTGGTGATGTGGCTACCGCGGCAGCAGAGGAGTCTACGAAGTCGAGTACGACCGGGCGAAGCTCCATAGGAGAGAAAGAGCGTCGCCAAGCAGGAAGTCATGCTGCTACAAATTCCAGTGCCACGCAGAGGACTGTTGTGAGTACGAGCCGATCGGGCTCTCTGGTCTACAAGCTGGGCCCTTACTCCTGTACACAGTCTCTTGACGTGGAGACGATGATAAACATTCTGGTTGAGTATTTTCAAGAAACGGAAGATACGGTGAGAGCGCATATCATATACCTGGACTTTAATCTTCATGTTGCAGCGAGTGCAGATGCTCTCGATCAGCCGGCACCTGCGCTGTCAAGTGCGCAGCTGCCACCAGAGTCCAAGCTCATTGGATCACTGATGGATGCTAGCCTTGGCACGTATATCTACACTCCTCCTCACCTTTTACATGATCGGAGCAATTTGAACCACTCATGGTATTCCACCTCGCAGGAAGAGATGCCCATCGCGGAGTACTTCATCACAGAGAAGAATTCCGACGGCTACCACAGCACCCCGGACGGGTGGCCTTGCGAAAACTATGTGCAGGAGGTCAAGGCCAAGCGACTGCTGCTTGGATGGGGATCTATCGATCCTCAAATACAAGGTTACAACTTCACCAGTGACAGTGATATCATCTTCCCCCAAAATTACCTTCGGTCCAACGTCGATGTTGTCGCATCCCAGGACGGAAGCTTGCAGTCTGGATGTCTCTTCAACCCAAGCGCCACCGGCGTTTCTGGGGCCAACTCTTCCTGGGCAGAGTCCACCCGGATTACCATTTCGGCGGATGCCAACGTAACGGATTCTTTAACGCGGTTATCTTACCTGGCTAGGAACTTGACAGCATGCGGAATATCACCTACCGTCAATGACACCTTGTTCAACAAGACTGCGGATGAAGACGTCGGTCTCTACAAAAACGTCTCTCTGTCTGCGACATGGTCCTGGGCGTTTGGGGAGCCTCGAAATTCCTCATCCGATCCTACTGGCAGCAACCATAACCGCTGCGCGAGAATGGACGTCAGCCGTAGCGGCCACTGGCGTGCGGCCCCATGCGCAGAGGAGCGCCACGCTGCATGCCGTGTTGAAAACTCGCCCTTCAAGTGGGTCTTGACACCGAACAAGGTCTCCTACTTTGCCGCCGAGAATGACTGCCCTGTCAACACCTCGTTTTCCGTCCCGCGAACCGGCTTGGAAAACATGTATTTGTATAACTACCTACTCTCACGACCGAAAGATATCATCGACCTTTCCTCAGATGACGGAGACAAACGGGAGGTGTGGCTGAACTTCAACTCCCTGGACGTCGACTCGTGCTGGGTGACTGGCGGCCCGAATGCCACCTGTCCGTACGCCGTCTCGAGCGAGGCGGAGCGGCGGACCGTTATCGTTCCTACGATAGCGGCTATTGTCATCCTGATCATCACCGCGTTGACCTTGTTCGTCAAGTGCAATGCGAACAGGAGGAATTCACGACGGAAGCGGAGAGTTATCGAGGGCTGGGAGTATGAGGGTGTGCCGTCTTGATGCTGGCTTATCTTATTTCTATGGATGTTTGTGTAATATCGTTATGTTTTTGTATGATAACCACCGTTTGTACAGTATATATACTGGGCTTGTACATATATGTGGATGGCTTTGTATATTATTGGGATTTTGGAAATGCCGATGACTTGTCATCATCTCTGATTGTTGAGTGCGACTCTCATGCTGTATGGATCGATTTCAAAACTACCCAATGTAATCAATTGAATATATGGTTCTAGCCACCAGAAATGGCCAGTTTATGGACAATTCCAGAAGCTGACTTCTGCACAGCACATGGTTGCTACTTTGTCAGTCACGTAAATTCTATCTATGTGGTATATCAGACCATCATCACCTTGATCATTTAGAGTGGAGATAGGGGCAGTACTGCATACCAACTCACAGTGCTCTCATCCGCTCTGGTTGGTTGGGAAACGCGTATGTACTTGTACGAGTAGTAGCTATTGTCTGCGACGGCCGCAATGAAAAATTGAAAAACAGGAGGCCCACCCGTATTAGAAATGGAGTTGGATTTTACCTCGCTGGTAACTCAACCGATAACATGTATATGGCAAGCTGCGTGCATAAGCGTAGATCTTGTTTTGATGTATCCACAAAGCCCATGCTACCCAAAATCCTCATCTCTAGTCGTACATACTGTACAGAACTTGTATGTATATATATATATTTATATTACAAAGTCAGGAGATGACCTCCAGCATCTCCTCTACCCGACCAAACTTCTCCCGAAGTTTCCCCTTCTTCTGACCTCTTTCCTTCTCCGCCGCATCAATGCGCTGCCAGTCCTGCCAGCTTGTGGGTCGGAGACCTCTCTTCTCCGCCTCAGGACGCACCCCTTCCCAGCCCAGACCGGTGCTGCCGCCGGCGGACGAGTTCAGGAACGAGATCTTACTTCCACCGTTGCTCTTGTGGGCCGCCCAGTCTGCGGCTATGGAGTCCGCAGTCGTGAAGGCGTCGGTCATGGTTGACGCGATGACGCCCGTTGGGCCGCGTTTGACCCAGCCGGCGCAGTAGAGACCCGGGAGATGGGAGATGAGGTCACCGTCTGGAGTTTTGCCGTCCTCTGCAGGTGCTGCGGAGCTGGTGACCCTCCCGAATCCATCGTTGGGGATGATGCCTCGACGAGTGTCAAATTGGATGCCCAGATCTTCGAAGCCGGGGAGAGGAATGGACTTGTACCCGACGCTGCGTAAGAATATGTTTGCTGGAATATCAACCTGCGCCGGTTGGCCGCTGGAAAGGATCTTGGGTGTGACCTGCGCGCTGGGAGAGAATGGGTTGGCCGGGTCCAGCTCAGTGCGGTTGAACTTGACGTGGGAGAGGCGGTAGGGGGATTCTGGAGACCAGTGGAGAGAGTGAGGAGACAAGAGGAAGTCTAGAGACCACTTCTTTGTTGCTGCTTCAGGGTTGGTGGAGGAGCCCTTAGCGAGTAGTTGGATCAGTCGCTTCTGGGCTCGCGGCAAGGAGGAGACTACATCTTCCGGGGGAAGCATGTCCTGCGGGATCGGTTCGAAAGAAACGGCCGGAAGCTGCAACAGTTCACGGACTTCTTTTATAGTGAAAGCAGCCTGGATACGATTAATTTCTGTCTCGTCTTGGATAAGGGGTGATTAAAAACTACCTGCATTGGGCCTCGACGTCCGACCACCCTGACTCGTTTGATCCTACTCTTCGATATCGCTTCCAAAGCATACTCTGCTATATCAGTCTTCCGCAAGACGTCGACATCCGTCAATAGAATCCTTGCAACATCGAGAGCCACATTTCCTTGACCCACGATTACGGCGTTCTCACCAGCCGTAAGATCAGGTGCGAGGTCACGGTACTCCGGGAGACCATTGTACCATCCTACGAACGCGCGGGCCGAGTACACGTTGCGGATTTTATTCTCTCCTAAAATTCCTAGCTCTTTATCCTTTGAGGCACCATATGCGAATAGGATTGCATCGTAGTGCGGCTTGAGAGACTGCAATGGAAGACCGGCGCCTAGTTCGATGTTACCGATGAAATTGAAACGGGGAGACTCCGCGACTTCTGTAAACTTTTCCTCGCAATTCTTTTGAATGAAATATGGTCAGCTAAGGGAAGCATAGGGCTGCTACGCAGCTCGGGCAATTCGTATCATGACGACGGGAGAGCATGCATACCTTTACTTCTGGGTGATCGGGAGCCACACCATATCTCACCAGGCCAAATGGCACAGGCAATTGCTCGTACATATCGACAACGGCATCCTCGACCTTTGTCAGGAGCCTGTACGCAGCATAAAACCCGGCCGGGCCTGATCCGACCACCGCGACCCGGAAAGGCCGGTTGTTCTGGACGACATTGCTGTTATATCTCCACTGAGAAGCCAGGGGAGAAGAGAATACGCCTCTAGAAGGCAGGCGGTAGGTTCTATTGAGCAATGCCGTGCATCGCGCACAGACAAACGGCGCGCGTTTCAGACTCATCTTTTTGGATGCTCGCGGGCTCTCCGCATCTCGCGCGGAGGTTGGAGTCATATCGGCACACGTGACCTTATCGGGCGTTGCCCCGGCGACTATCGGTGTTGACACCTCAGCCCTACCACCCAACGGGCCCCGGCGACGGACGGGCCGTCCGTGACTCCGTGCTTTGTTGATCGCCTGCTATATCCACCTCCCGCTGCCGCTCCGACCACATGTTGTTTAACACTCCAGGCTCCCTGATACATTCCTTCCCCAGATCTTCTCGCGTGGCAGCAGCTTCTGTTTCCTGGCGCAAAGATGGGGGGATCGTCTCCTCCGTTCCTTTACGATCCTCCCTCTAGGTACACCTTTGATGATAACTTCAATCCAAGGGCGGCGTCGCAGTCGAGCTGGGCTCCGCGACAGCAAAAGCCCAAACAAAATGGACCCCTGGTGCACTTTAACAGGCATCCAGACTCTGTAAGAGGCCAAAATATACCAATTCGTTCGAATGTTTCAAGATCCGAGACTAATTGATATATCAGTATGCGATAATCCCTTATGGCAATGTCGAAGCGAAGCCTATGAGCCCCCACACGAAGAGCAGAGTGATGAAGGGGAGGTATCTACAGCTGTTCCTGAGACTTTTTACTCTGATCGGAGCTCTGGGGGCTCTGTTCTGCGTGATCTGCATCAAGGGGACAACAATACCAGTGGCATGGATCGTCCGGGTCGCAGTAAGTGCACACAATTAAAGGTATGAAGAGGGCAACAACACACTGACTGTCATAGCCTGCCATTGCAACTATTCATACCCTGTATGCGATATACCATCTCTGCCGTTCTCCAGCTAGCCGACCGCCTGCATCCTCAGCTAGTTACATGCTCTTCGCCGCGTCTGTTGATGCGGGACTGGTGCCATTCTACGCTTTTACAGCATTCTTGGCCCATGGGGAGTACACGGGAGATGCAGTCCACTGGGATACTCTATTTGAAGACCAGGGTGCCACGTATCGGATCACTTATGCCACCTTTTTGGTCAGCATAATAAACGGTGGATTTCACCTGGTGTCCATGGTTCTCTCAATCTACCTGGCGGTCATCTTCCGGCAGATCTCAAAGCTACCCCCGGACATGAATCCGCTGGAGGACAATCTGACATCTCGTCATTACAAGCACAATAAGTCTGAGCTGGCGGAAAAGCATCTCAGCCAGAGTACGTTTGAATCCTATGGCAACCGTATGTCTGCAGCGGAAGAACCGTCTACTCCTCAGACTCACAGTACGCCCTTCATGCATACCCGGCAAGGTCCTTCAAACAATGGTTCGAACGATTCCTCAGAGAGGCCACATGAGATGAGATCGTCCCAAATGTCTGCCCATTCCAAGCAGTCGTCACGCGCGCAACTTCCTAGTCAACAGACGCGCTTATACGAACAGCCCAATAAGTCAAACACATCTCTCACACGGACTCCTGCACTCAAGGCTCGTGATTCACCTTCTCGACCGACCTCGGCTGTCATCAACGATGCACCGGTGCTGGAGCCTTCCACGGTTGCCTCTCCTGAAATCCGAAGCGGAAGCCCTTCTCCGACCCTCTCGAAAGATAACTGGTTCACATATCCATCGCGCTCTCCATCGCCGGTAGATGACGCCCATAATAAGAACATTGCCCGTCGAGAAACATCTTCGGTCTACAGTAGAGCTACTACTCTAGCTTCTTCAACTTACAGTGGACCAAAGGACTGGATCACGTCCGCTGAGAGATACGACCGTGAAGGTAGCGATGCGTCGGCAGAGGATAGACGCGGGGAGTATGAAGCGCTTGTTGAGAATGAGTACTATGGAGACGATGAAGATCCACAACGCCACGAAATTTACGATGATATGGAGCAAGATCTGGGTGAACGCCCTGCTAATATTTCCTCCGATGAAAGCAAAAAACCTCGGCGCGAGCTTCCGTTTAACCCGTTGGGAATGAACCCACCCACTCCAAAGCCGAAGGAGGATGGGTCGATCAAATCTCGGTCCAGCAAAGGAAGCGTGCGTCGCACTGCACTAACAGACATTCCCAATCCTTCGGTGAAAACGCCGGACCCGATGCCTCCTCTGGAGAGTCCCGAGAGAAAGGGTCGGTTTTATGGTGATTTGGAGAGCAAGATTGGACTTGCCATCTCATGGGACGCTAGCAGAACCAGCGAAACTCACGTCTTCAACGAAAGCAAGAAAGGATCTGTCAAGAAGAAAGTTTTGAGAAACAAAAATGGAAAGCTGGCATCATACCAATCTCTTAAGGTCCACGACGATGATAGTTCCGGCCCTGAGGATCAAGATTCGAAAGTGAAGCGTCGATCAAAGGATGTCGAGGGTGATCGGAAGGGTCGTGTCGTGAGCAACTCCGGCGTTGACATTGGAGCTGGATTTCAATTGGGCTCCGGTCCATCAGCCTCTTATGGCAGCTATATCGCGGGTCTAGGAGTAGGACGAAGGAGAGAGGTCAGCGGGAAACTTGCGGAGGAGGGAAGAGGCGGCACCGGACTCGCTGATCGCGAGAAAACTCCACAAAAACCACCTTATCCACGGCCAGCCGGTCAAAACGTGATCAGAGCCGCCGGATGGGCTCGGTTTGCGGGACTGTGAACGTCGTGATATGCTACTTAATGTTTTCCTATCTCGGTTTTTTTCTCCCATGTGATGTGTGATGACGGAACGAATCAACGATTTTTCAATGACGAAGTAACGCTATGATCGGAAATTCTCTTGTTAGTTTCAGGTCGGAATTGAATGGGTACTTAGCTAGTTCCTGAGATTTCTGGGTATTTGTATCCTAGTGCGCAGGCGTTGATTAGGTAGCACGTGTCAATGTCACATTCCTCTCGCAAAAATCAATATGCCTTTACTCTTCTTTAGCAAGAAGAGACACTCAATTCTTAGAGTTCCTCAATGGCAGAAGCTATCTGCATGCTATGTATATATGAAGACCAATCAATTTCCCATTCCATCCTTTAGTCCTAAGTTTTCCTCACGGCCGATCCACTAGCCGTTAATACAGTGCTCTTTTATGAAGTAGGAGAATTAGGATTCTCTTTATTTAGAAACATCAGGTCAACTGAAACTAGAGCAATTGATAATCGAAGTATATTGTGATTCATATTTCTGGGATCCTAGTGTGATTCTGTATAAGAATAACTCTTGGCACTTTGGTATATATCGTGCACCATCGTATGTATGTACATAGCTTTCCTTCTCTCCTTTCTTTCTCCACTCTAGGAATTCAGTCACATAAAGATCGAGTTTCCTGACATTGCAAGATCTTGATGCGGGATTCGATGTGGACCCCATCTTAATTGCGAAATGAGATAAGATAAGAGTGGAATGGAAAGGAAGGAAGCACTATTGGAAGAAAAACAGGAAGAGATAGAAGGAGCACGAGAAGAAGCTGTGAATAAGATGGGGGTGTATCGAGATTGATTGGTTAAAAGATGGTCATGTTGGAAGAAGAAACTGCTCTGGAGGAGGAGCGTCCGCTGAAATTAGATGCATATTCTTTTGTAGACATGATTCACAGATTGGAGAAACGGGGCTGGAAAGGATCTTACGATGACAGCCTATGTAGGCAGGGGCATACTTGTAGAGGTGGGAGCATGCGATTGATGATACCTATGGGGAAGTTTGTTTGGAGGTCAGAAGAAGCTCTCCCGATTTCTCTAGGCTACTTTTATATGTCCAATCAGAATCGACAATTCGAATATTGGAAAGCATTATTAAAATTAACACTTTCTGACTGCCAAATTAATTCATGGAGAATGTAAATATGGAAAAATATATGCGAATTGGAAGGATATATGGTCATATTGACTTTTAATTTTGAAGTCCGATTCAGACTTTCCACAACCAAACTGTAGCCTTAACCATCCTTCCTTCTAGAGACGGCTACTTAAGTAGGCAGGTATGTAGATTCCATGAACCGTACGAAGATAGGGTGAAACATGATGTTTCCGGCCCTTACTGTGCCTTCTTTCTCCCTTCCTCAATCTCCTCCATTGTCTGTTTCGCTCCTCTAGCCAGCTGCCGTGTCTGCTCGACAATACTCTCGTTATCAGCGATTTCGCCAAAGCGCTGCTTCCATAGCTGCCAACGCTCTGGACAGAGACAGGCTTTGCCCTTCCACAGCGGACCACCCTCACCACCGGGTACCTCTTCGTCCCGGTCGAACAAAACACGCCCACCGTAGGAGATCCAGTCCGCTGCAAGGGCGACGCTGCGGTCCAGGCCCGCTCCCGGGATGAAGTCGGTCTGGGCCTGGGGCGGATGCGCGTGAGCGTGCCTGCGAAGCCACTGGCCTTCTAAAGCGCCTGCCAGGACCCTAACGCCAAACCACTTTATATCCACGGAGACATCCCTCGTCAGACGCGCTATATAGGCGTTGAAGTTTCGCTCGCGCCGCAGCTCTTCGTCGCTACTGTCGCGAGGGATTTCTAGTCACGTTTAGCCGATGATGAACGCCGCAGTTTTCTGTCAACACGGAGAACTTACGATTGTCCTCGTCAACCAGGGTCTGATTCAGTAGGGGCAAGTCTTCCCATAGTTTGTAGGTATTGTCCGACCAACCCTCCAAATATACCGTGGGGGTCTTCGCTGGCAGGTCACGGAGAGTCCTCACCAGCTCCACGAGTCTGTCCTGCGCCGAGTTCGAATGGGGAATCTGTTGGGCCACCCTGTGGAAAAGAGGCCACATGTGCCAGAGGAAGCTGCCCGGCTCTTCTATAGGTTCGCCTGGGGGCTGGTCCTCTTCGCTCCGGTTTGTGGGGAAGAGATCGTCCAGTGCTCGAGCAATTGCTTCAGATGACTTTGTGCTGGATGGTTGGAGATAATCGTTCAAGAGATCAAACATTTTCTTCTCGATGATCCATGGGTCCTCATCATTGAGACTTAATTGCAGAGTGGACATGGTGGAGGATTGTTCGAGAAGACGACAGTAGGCACTGGTGTGACAAAGTGAGAAGGCTTGGAATGAATAGGTTAGTATATTGTCAGAGGGGGAGTCAAAGATTTTGGCGTTGTATTTGGGATCTTCTGATGTGACAGAAGGCAGCAAGCACCTCTTTGGGGCTGAGTGATTATCACATGATTTGATGCAAGAAGCATGCTGTGTTACTCTGGAGAGTACATGCAAGAACAACAGCAAAGTCTACGTCATGTTGCCAGTGATAATGGCTCAGATGCTGCTAGCTGTGGTTGCCCTGCAGATCCTTCTTGAATGGTCCCTTCAGCCCTGGAACGACAATATCATTTGCCATAAAGCTTGGCTGATCTGAGCTGCCCAGGCCGTACCGCTGTGTCACCTACGGCTCAGTGGAAAGAGGAAACAACCCACAAAAGTCTTAATAAGTCTTAAATGGAACGTGACGTGTACATGATCTTTACTAGCAGTCCACACAGCAGCATAACAAATCTTAGGGTTAAATGTTCAACATTTTCATCTGCATTTCAGCCCTGATGTGACCTTCAATCCATGCTGACTTACAGATGCGGCTGAGATGCAGAATATAGCGCTGACAATGGAACTGGAGCTTTGAGATTCAATCAGCAAATGTCGGACAATCTCAGGGAGAAAGACCTTGTCCCACCAAGCCTGTGTTCAAAAAAACAAGATGTTGCGGCCCCAAATGATATATGATATTTGCAAGCTGAGGCACTGATCCTGTTTCCCCTGGCGGCGAATGTAACCTCCTTCTACTTGCTCCTTCACTTGGCAGACTCGATTACAATTGTTTGATGCTTCCTGTCGCTCTGCAGACGTTAAATCTCTCAAAAAAATCTCTCAAATCTTCAGCTATGCGCTTACTTCAAGAGACATATAAAGTGAGAGAGTTCAATCAAATCATCTTGTTGCTTCCGAAGTCACTATATTACTATCATGCGCATTGTTCTTCACATTCACACTCTGCAAGATCCATATCAAAAAGTCAATTGAGTTTCGCCTCTAGAAATAACTGCTGCTCTGTCCAATATGGTCTCTGTCAAGAATCTTCTCTTCATTTGCCTGGCAGCTGTTTCCGCTCTGGCCGCGCCCTCGCCGCTGGAAGCACAGGACACGGTATGATTCCATATAGATTGCAGCTGGACTAGTGTTACTGATGTCTCCAATGTTTTAGACCTGGAAGTGCACCAACGATGGGAAAACACTCGTCTTTAGTCAAAGCAAGGCCGAGAGGAATGCCCACCAAGCACCTCTCTCCGATGGGAAGACGGGCAGCGGCTACCCCCACTGGTTTAAAAACGGTTACGACGGGAATGGGAAGCTGACGAACGGTCTCAAAGACCCTCTGATCAAGTTTGGCAAGGGCGCGTGTGATAGACCCCCCAAGCACAGCAAGAACGGAGACGCCAAAGACGACCATTACCTGCTGGAATTCCCCATTTACTCTGACGGTCACCTGTACAATTACGACAAGAGGCCCAAGGAGAGACCACCCGTAGCCCGTGTGATCTATACCTACCCCCACAAGGACTTCTGTGGCATTGTCTCTCACACCCACGGCAACACAGGCCCACTTGTCCCGTGCCGCAAGTAGTTGACAACAACCGGTCGTCCACATTTGCTGACATTTCCTTGGCTGATCCGGGTCAAATGTGGGAAATATATAGGGTCTGAGGTTACAGGCTCCAAACTCTGGATGAGTCCAAGTGTATTTTGAGGGGCGAGGGCGATTATTGTGGCAGATCACGTTCTTCTTCTTCTTCTTCTTCTTCTTCTTCTTCTTCTTCTTCTTCTTCTTCTTCTTCTTC
>Ga0008109_10000063_pt1 | contig 80548 bp, 101 predicted proteins | sample HigsolmetaGSP18D_FD_59306 | JGI IMG/M metagenome (GOLD analysis project Ga0008109, IMG submission 59306) | High solid enriched microbial communities from the Joint BioEnergy Institute, USA - SP1-8-D | ecosystem: Engineered > Bioreactor > SSF (Solid state fermentation) > Aerobic > Biomass ...
GCGTTGGGGTAGGTGGCCAGCTCGCTTATATGGCCAGCTCGCTTATAGATTACGTTAGTTCAATCCATCTACTATGTATCTACATAATCTAGTCTTGATTCAGCAGATAGAGGATTAAACTGCGATGATGAAGAAGAAGAAGAGAATCATGTATCTAGTTACTGTAAGCTCCGGGGCATAAAGGCATTAAATAATGCCTGGATTTATTCCACAGTACCGTTGACGTTGAATGGGGCTGTCTCAGAGCACACGCATTGTCAAAGACCTGCATAGTTCCGCTGCAGTGCTTAACATGCCTGCGTCTGTGGTCTAGTTCAGCTCCATCAAAGGGATGTACCGATTCCTTTATTAGGTGTGTTTCGGGGTCTCCTGTGGCGGTAGGAAGGACCGATGATAAAATAAAGGTCAAAGAGATTAGTTGAATAATCCTTGAAGGATCGATCTCAGGCAGGAACAAAGGAGGGGAGAGAATCACATATAAAAACGTGGCCCTGTATGTAGAAGACTTGCTGAAGTTCTTCTTCTCTTCTTTATTACTCTCTACTAGTTCCTTTGGTCCTGGGCAATTAGATCAATCACCAAATGCTCTCTGTTTGAATCTCAAAGCCAACCGGCTCTCAAACTTTTCTGGAAAGCTATCTGATTACCAACCCGCTAACCACAAGAGGACACATTCACACTCAGACAAAAGAAATGCGCGTATTGCGCCTCACACCAACCTCATTGCTCCTTGCAGCCATCTTGTTCGCCTGTGCAGCAGCAGTTGCAGCGGCATATACACCTTTCGAATGTGACTGGAGCGGGGACACCCCATTTTGCAACGGCAAATGCCGCCAAGGTGAATGGGAGTGTGGGACAAAGAAACGCAAGCTTTTTTTTGAACTGGTGCTTGAGGGGACAGATGGTTCTCTGCTGCCCAGACAACCTGGGTTCTGTGAATGGCCAAGACTGTGTGCCTTGGAATTCATGAGAGGAAGCTATGTCCCATTTCAGTTTGCCGAACATTTTGACAGTCAGTGAGCAGATAATCAATAATTCAATTGATGAATGGCCATTACATGCTCAGTTTGAAAAAAAATGAAAGATATCTAGAAGAATTGAGAATGAATTCCATCTGAAGAAACATATGGCTTTTACTGTGAAAGTACGCATGGACAAGTTGAACTCATAGGAAAGATATCTATCCAAAAAGCACCCCGAGTAGGTAGGAAAAGATTCTTCCACCCAGTAAAACACGGATATCACCTTTCCCTAGATCCTGCTCCAGTCCATAATTGGGTATAGTACAAGCAGGCAAAGATCCAGAACATGAGACATAATAACTGAGATGTCGATGGCAAAGATCCAGTGTAATGACATGGCCGAAAAAAGCAAATTTCTCCAAAAATTTCAAACCCAAAATACCAATCAGTATGCTGTCATCACTCGTTAGAATACAGGTTCGTAGGGACTCCGAGGAGGTAGGCGCCTCTCCGCGAGGTCGCGTTTGGAACGTTTCGATACGGTTAAGCCGCAGATGTCCTAGAAGTTATGAGTCTCGATGTAGACAGAAGTAGGCTGGGGGAGTGATGTGGGCTGATGGAAGTACGCACCTCTCGTCGCTTTGCAAAGTCAGCGTAGAACCCCAACCAGAGATCGCGGGCGCGACAGTCGTCTTCCTCTCCCGTGTGCGGATTCTTGTCGCACTTGGGCTGTTTCTCTTCGATGATCGACTTATCCGCATGGATCCAGGGCTAGAGACTGTCAGTCTGGTCCAAAATCCTATGTTAAACTGACATACCTTCGGAATGGGCCAGTCCGAGAAGTGCAGGAACTTGGCCTCCTTGAGGATCTTCTCCGGGTCCCACGGCTCCTCCGAGTTACCCATGTATGAACCGTGGTTCTTGGACCGGAACTCCCCGGTCAGGAGGTCGTACGGTCTGTGCGGGAGCACCAGCGCGCTGTCCCGGTAAAGCTTGTTCACGATCTCCATATCGTAATCGCCGGAACCGGCGTGCTCCATGCCGTCCATGACGCGCTTGAACTCAAACTCGGAGGGCTGGATGAGGAGGACTTGAGAGCTCAGGATGCGATCGTCGGGGTTGAGCCAGTAGGCGCGGGGCATGGCGACGGGGCAGGGAGGGAGCAGAAAGAGCTCGTCCATGGTCTGCGGAAGGTTAACTAGGGTTTTAGATGTATAGATATAGAAGTGCATACCTGCAACACAGTCGAGTCGGAGTCCAGGCTGAGGACACGGTCGTACTGAGTCTGGTTAAAGACCAGCAGCTTGGTGTAGCTCTCCGCCCAAGTAGCTGAACCTTCTATTAGCCGCAGGTAAATAAATCCAGCCTTATTATGCTTTCCCCAGGGTCATCGCAACTTACGATCATTGCTTGCCCTCCGCTGGACCTGTATTGGCACCAACTTGACTCCGTACTCGTCACGGGCCTTGCGGAGCAGCCTGCCGTCGGTGGAGCTGGGATCGTCGACTCTGAACTCGGAGGGATACATCATGAGGCGATCGGCCTTGCTGCCCAGGCGGTGGAGGATCTCAAAGAGCATGACCGAGTTGCAGAGATAGGCCGTGTCGGTGACATACTGGACGTAGGCGAAGCGGGACCAGTCGACACTGTCGACCGTCCCCGACGAAGGCCCGCGGCCATCTCCAGGAGTGAACGTGGCTGGGACAGCGGTCGACGAGCGGAGACGGTCGAAGCTGCTCGTGGGAAGCTGGAGCAGGCCAAAGACGACGAGCAGCAGGACGGCGATGACGACGGCGGCGCGGACGGCCTTGGAGGTCAGCAGCTGCATGATGTTGGGGGAGGCCTGGTTGCCAGGCTCGTCACCAGATCCGGGACGGAGACCAGAGTAGCGACATCTGTCGAGAAAACGTGGGAGGAGACCAGCGATGGCGACCATTGCATCTTTGTGCACTGGATGAAATAAAGAGAGGAGTACAGAGTCGAGGCCAGCCGGGCGCAGCAGAGATGCTGGCCCGGGGTGCCTGTGGGCGATCTGCCATACATGCGCCGCATGATTAGGGCTGTTCGCGGACATCACGTGGGATGACACTGCGTTACCGTACAGGGTATACAGGACTCGCATGGATACGAGTGTATGTACATACCTACATGTAGGGAGGATACAGACCGATGAACCTGCGCAGAGGCCATGTGGAGAACCACGAGGGCAGATCCCCCGGCCCGTGGGCGACCTTTGTATCCGTCTTGCTCGACCTGCCAACCGCAACGCTTCTGCTTCCACAGAGCTGGCGAGCTGGACGCCTTCAGGCTTCAGAAGATAGACGCCGTATCGTCGATACGGCTTTCAGGCCGCCGAAGATAGCAGCAAACCCGACGAACAGGGGTTCGCGCCATCGCAGCCAATCGCGCCCCCCTCGTGCCCCGGTCCGGCGCCGGGACCAACCGGGTTCACGCTCGAGCCGCGCGCGTCGGAAACCCCCGCCGACGCGCTAGCCTCAGACCGCCTACTAAGGTTGGTAGTATGGCGGCGCCCGGGCCGGAGCCAAGACCTCTAATCCAAGTCCACCGATGCAGGGGCCAGGTCCTCCAGGTCCTGCGCCGACATGATGGGCCGACCATCACCACGGCCGAGATGGAGGACGAGCATCTAGCATCGACCGCATACGGCATGTCTCGTCAGTCTTCGGTGGTGCTGGACCACACCAGTATCTGGGATGCAGAGCAGGTGTACGATGAAGACCGTGAGACGGCGAAGATCTTCCACGTTAGGAGCGCGATGCTGACAGATTCCTACACACCAAGGATTAAAAACTGGCTTGCCACCGTCTAACTGACAGGCGGCTGGTATTGGACGCGACGTTGAGGCTCCGGCCAGGCTGTGGTCTCAGTCTGACAAGATGACCCGGCACGTTACAGCCATAAGGCGGCTGTCTAACAAATCAACTGGCAGACGGCCAGCCGGTTCGATAGGTCTGGTCTAGTTCAGATTCTACTACTTGCTGTGGATATCATGCGCTAAAAGAATCTTGCCGGATGTCTCCCTTAGTGCGAGGATGACCGCTGTGTTGGAGATCTCACGGCCACTACGAGTACCATTGTGTTTCTCTCGGGAGCTGGATGGCGGGCAAGGCTGGAGAAGATTGATCATGGCCCATGGATTTCATAAATACAGAGCCGCAACCATGACACTCGTTTTAGCGTCGCAGGAAGTCGCACCCGCCATACCATCTTGTAGAGTGGCCCAGGCATCCATGAGCAATCGGAGCAATTGCAGACGATGCCTAGCCGCCACCATATTGGACGAGCCGACTCTCTACATTAATTCCTCCGTGGAGTTTAAACGCAGTTACCCTGTCTACATACACTACTGTTAAGGAGCCGCCGCCACGATTGCTCCGTTTACTGCTTTGATCCCGACATGGGACCAGTCTCCTCATGGCGTGCGTTGACAGCGATAGTTAACCTTGGCTGCCGCTGCTGTTCGTCTCGACCATTTCTCCTAGGCGTGGAGCATGAGCAGACAATTCTCCTGTCCTAACATCCACCGGCTTTACTACCAGTTACTGGTCAGTCTGGTCATGCTCTTGGCCGCGGTCGTCCTTCAAGCGGAGTGTAACTGCTGGAACTGATATTCTTGTCGCGTGCGTAGTCCATCATTTTGTCAGCCGGTGTCCCCTTCTTATTTCCAGTATCCCACAGTCTGCAATGGTAGCGGGGAGGAAACACTCTATGCCCAGCAGTATTTCCCGCTCGCTGCTCATCAGCAGCCTGCTGGCACTTGTCGCCGGCGATGAGGCTCCATTGCCATTCACCATGACCTGGTCAAGCAAGACCTACGGGCCAGACGGGCCATCGCATGCTGTCACAGTTGGCATCGGGACGCCCGTGCAACAGATCGACCTCTATCCAGGCAGTACTTGGAGCAGCCACATTCTTGGCATCTTCAAATTGCGACAATTCGTCGATATCGCCGGTTTGTTACGGGAAGGAGTCGGGCCTCTTCAACGCGGACCAGTCCTCTACGGTTCTTACGGGTATATCATTTGTGCCCTACGGTACATATGGAAGTTTTGGCTTGGTCAACCGCGCGACGGGTGCTGTCCCCGAATATGCGATCACCGAGCAGTTGGGAGGCCGCGTCGATATTGGCGGTGCTACCGTCATTCCGGATGTCAGCATTGCCTTGATGAACCAGAGCTACCGCGTCTATCCGGGTGGATCGGTCTACCCGGTCGAGGTCGGCACTCTGTCCCTTGGGGGCGCCGAATCTGAACCACACATTTACCACTGGCGATGGTGTACCTGCAATTAATCTGACCTTTGTCAATAGCTACTTGTACACGAGTGGCGGGCCGAAGAAGATTCCGTCGTATTCCTATGGCATGCATATTGGGTCTGTGCCGCTCAACATCCCTGGGTCCCTCATGCTGGGCGGGTATGATCAGTCGCGCACCATCGGAGACGTCTCATCACAGTCGTGCGACAGTGCCGAGTTGACGATTAAGCTTGTGGACATCGGGATCGGTGTCGCCACCGGAGGCTCGCCGTGGGCCTACGCAAGCAAAACGGGCCTTCTGGCGCAGGGAAATTCCTCCATCGATTATGGGACTACTGTGATGGTCCTGCCCACGGAACCGTACATCTATCTCCCGAAGAGCTCCTGCGACTCAATCACGGCAGAGTTACCAGTCACGTACCACGCGAAGTACGGGCTCTACTTCTGGAACACCGACGACCCAGACTACGAGCGAATCGTGAGCTCTCCGGCATGCCTGGCATTCACTTTCCCAAAAGACGAGGTCAACACCGCCAACATCACAATCAAAGTCCCATTTATGCTCCTCAATCTGACCCTGGAGGCGCCTCTCTTGCTTACTCCTACCCCGTACTTCCCGTGCATGCCCTCAGACGGCCCCTACAGCCTAGGTCGGGCGTTCCTCCAGGCCGCATTTGTCGGAGTCAACTGGCACAAGGGCACGGGCGTCTGGTTTCTGGCACAGGCCCCAGGGCCAGACTACCAGAGCACACCGTCTACGACGGTAATCAATCCAAGAACAGCTGGGAAGGCACCTGGGCGCGCCACTGGACCCCTCTATCGACGTCGGGATCAGGATCAGGAGCAGGAAACGCGAGCCTTTCCAGAGGGTCTTCTTCTTCCTCCCCTTCCTCTGATTCCGGTTCTTCTTCTTCACCGAGCAGTCTCTCAACTGGCGCCAGGGCCGGAATCAGCGTTGCCTGCGCCGCAGGAGGCGTCATCATTGCTGCTGGTCTGTTGTTCCTCTACCACTGCCGCCGTCGTACACACCAACCGGTCGGGGCCGGTGTTGACCTGTCAGGAGGGCAAGTCGGCTGCCCTCTTCCCAAGCCCCCCATGGTGCCGTATAGCGATAGCGTTCCTGCCGGTCCCATAGATCATATTGGCGAATACTATGCGCCTCAGAAAACCGCGCGGCCGCAGGAGCCGCAGGAGCTGGATTCGAATAATGGGTCGCATGTGCATGAGTTGCACGGTCACTAGCCGGCTAATTGATTGATTGATTGGTTGATAAGATAACGAGCCGTTCCAATTTTTTTTGTTTTATTTTTTTAATCTTCGCTCAATTCCTATACGTTTATTCTGTTCGGAGCGGATAGAACCCACTCTGTTTTCATGTTTCGGGCGGCGCTGAGTGTGGGGTTGTGGCTGTGGAGCGGAGCTATATCTACTTCTATCGATTTACTTCTATTTATTCCTCCCATATCCGATATATACGTACATACTACCCTTTACCTACACCATCATCTATACAACCTTCCCTATATCTACATATGTACTATATATATTATATCCTAAGCCATACTATACCGTGTACACCATACGTACATACCTACCTGGGCAATTTGACGTTCATAAATCCTGCGAGATTCTTTTTATGTTGTTGTTGTTGTTGTTTGGGGGCGAAGTGCTTCTGCATTTCACGGTCCTTTGGGAAATGACATCACAAATTTTATCAAGTCTTACATCGATCTTATAAGACGAAGTGGCAGCTACTGTCTCTTTGGAAGGGTAACTAGAACTTACAAAGACTAGCCGCGGCAATACTTCCTTTTCAGCCATGTCTGATTTCGTCCTGGAGGTTGAGCGAAGGCAATTCAACTTAAGCTCGAGTTTGAACTTACCACATACCCAGTGAGCTATCGAAGGACTAGAATCCCGTGGCGCTCGTTTGGCTGGGCAAGTTAAACTGCTGTGGCTCCATATGATCCGGCTAAAACTGCTCAAGGAGTTTCGTATCTGTTTTAGCTGAGCCCGCAGCTCCAAGCCATGGAGAAATAAGATGTCTGGCTTCTGCCTAAACATGCTGTACAATACACGGAAAAGCTCTGGTGGCTTAAATCTCACTCTCGAGCCATCTGGATACGCTCACTGGCAATTATGCATAGACATTGTCCACAATTGGGGCAATCCAACTCAGTTTAACGCGTCTCTAGACCTCTCTAGACCTGACAGCGCTGCACAAAGTCTTTCCTTTTTTTTTTTTTTTTTCTCGCTGGGATGGTTCTTGTTAGCTGTAAAAAAAACATAGCATCTTGAGATGTGAGGTACATCAGCGGAACAGATTTTCCATCACAGGAGAGAGAGAATATGGATCGTGTTAGATGGGAACTTCCAGCCCGGTGTCTTGTGCAAGAACCTTGAAATGGAACGAACAATTGTAGACATGTTATTGCTAGGCACCATAGTTGTAAGGTTGGTTCCTTGTCACCTAACTGCGCCGTAGGTACAGTACAACTTGTCACGGGCAGCCCAAAGCTGCTCAAGTTGCTAGCAGCCAGATTCAGCATCCACAGATGACTGTTTTATTTCGCGGAAATAACGACACTGAGTGATAAGGAGGAGAAATATTCAATGCAATGACAGATTCCCTTGTCAATCAGCCGTTTCGAAGTTGCTCTGTTTTCAAGGACCGGAACATGGGGTGACTGAGTTGAGGTGTGGCTCTCCGAAGCCTCCGACTGGCAGAGCTCCAGGAACACCGCACGGGTCAGCTTTTCTCCGCAGCTCCCGCAACCACGACCCCAATACAATTCGAGTTGCATCGCCATTCCCTCCAGTCAAACAGCTCCTCCTCACCATGTCATCAAGACCAGCCTGGAGGAGCCTCTATTACGGTGCAGGCCGGAGGGCCATTGCCCCGCAGGGGCCCTACCGCTGCTTCTCTTGCTCCTTGCACGCCAGACAGGAGCAAACTGGAAAAGCTGGTGACAGTCCACGCATGACGCACTTCGGTTTTCAAACGGTGCCGGAGTCGCAGAAAGAAACTCTAGGTAACTTCCGGAACCACGAGTCTTTAGCTACTGTCTCAATGCTTAGAGGAACTGGATCGTCCTTGGATGCTAACGCCGTTCAGTGGGCAAGGTGTTCAGCTCCGTTGCAGCCAACTATGATCTGATGAACGACCTGATGTCCCTGGGCATCCACCGCCTCTGGAAAGACCACTTCGTCCGATCCCTAAACCCCGGTTCCGCCCTTCCTTCGCGCGATGGGGACAACACGGGCAAGGGTTGGAACATTCTCGATATCGCTGGCGGGACCGGCGATATTGCGTTTCGCCTGCTTGACCATGCCACCAACATCAACCACGACCATGAGACGCGGGTGACCGTTGCGGACATCAACCCTGATATGCTTGCGGAGGGCAAGAAGCGAAGCGTCCAGACCCCATACTTCAACACCAAGCGGCTGTCATTCATGCAGGCGAACGCGGAGAAACTGACTTCGATCCCGGACAACTCGGTCGACCTGTACACCGTTGCCTTTGGGATCCGCAACTTCACGAACAAGGAGGCCGCGTTGGCGGAGGCGTTCCGTGTGCTGAAACCCGGTGGCGTGTTTGCGTGCCTGGAGTTCAGCAAGGTGACCAACAGCCTGTTCGACGAGGTGTACCAGCGGTGGAGCTTCGGTGCGATCCCGCTGATCGGCCAGCTTGTGGCTGGCGACCGAGCAAGTTACCAGTATCTGGTGGAGAGCATCCAGCGGTTCCCGAGCCAGGAGGAGTTCCGCGAGATGATCCGCGCGGCTGGGTTTATGATCCCCGGGAGGGGGTATGAAAACCTCACGTGTGGAATCGCGGCTATCCACAAGGGTGTTAAGCCCCTTCCAAAGCCTTGATCGGTTTTTACTTGGAAGACTGCCATCCGGACAGTATCCGGCATTCTTATGGTCATGCTAGATGCGACTGGAAGTTTGTCAGTCTGGTATATGCCTACTTCCAACCACCCAGTCGGACGCATAATAGGAATCCCCTCTCCGAAGTAGACGCTCAGTTGACAGCGCTACCTTCACAACATGTACGCTTCTTGTCACCGCCGGCTGCAGCCGTCTTTTTGCGCCATGCTTCTGTGGCTCAGAGGATACGGCCCGCGGCGTACAAGATCTGGATTTTTTTATGTATGGCTCTCCTGGATGACGGAATGTCTTGTATTAATAGATACCTTATATCTGATGCAACATTCGATATCGGATCTGTTGTTCCAAACGTAGATTGCTGTGTTACTTGGGAATGCGGGGGCAAGGATCGGAGAAGGGATCCTGTTGAGCAGACATCGAGATCGTGACCGATCTGGCATGCACCCCCGCAGTGGATCATCCAGGGCTGCTCAAAGAGACGCAGGACGTTTCTGCAACCCCAACCTCTGCTGAATAATATTATTATCACGTAGCCTCCGCAGCGACAATATCGAAATCGTCCATGGCGATGGTGTGATCAGCTCCGAGGCCAGCCGTCTGGCCGGAGTTAAGGGGGTCGCCCTCGGCTTTCCTCACTAACGCGGGCCGCGCGCCCGTGCCCACCACGGCCCCCTCCTGCCCCTCCATCCGCACGAGTTTTTATCCATTGCTATCGACAGGGCCGTGTCCTGGATCTCTTCTTCATCCCGGCTTTTACCTTTTCTCTGTCTGCCTACCCCGGTCGCGTTGACGTGCAGTGGGGCCTCTTTTCGTCCAGGTGAATACGTTATCAATCATCGTCGGGATGGACTTTGCAAGCGCCGGCCTCGGCCGCTACCCCTCCTCGCTTTAAATCTGATATCCATCTCTGTGCCATCCTCCTCCTGCGGAACTCCAGGGGCCCATCTCTGAGGGCATCGGGGTTCCATCTCGCGCAGTATCGCCATCCAGCGGACGTGCACCTGCCAGCTGTTGGCGCGGCAGGCCGACAGGCAATGGCCTTTGCTGCGCTTATGCGCAACAAGCAGCAGCCGCCCACCCCCTTGTCGCCCTCGTTGCCTACCTCGATGCCGTCGGTCCAAGATGCCATTCCCCCGCTGCCCATGACGCCACCAGATCCAGTCGATCCCCGGACCCGCGCGAGCGAAGATGCTGCGTCTGTGGTCACTGCGATCCATGTCATCTCGACGGAGCGGGCTGCGCTCGCGAACCTGGAACACATCTACCGGACAGACCAACTCGCGCAGGAGAATTTCAGTCGCGCTGTGACGCAGATTGTCAAGACCATTAAAAATGGCGGCAAGTTGGTTGTGTGCGGAGTGGGGAAGAGTGGGAAGATCGGACAGAAGCTGGAGGCGACGATGAACAGCTTGGGGATATACAGTGCATTTCTGCATCCAACGGAGGCTTTGCATGGGGATCTAGGAATGATCAGACAGGTAAGACCCTCTGCGCTCCTTCATGAGACAGTAACAGGCTCCTTGCTTGTGGGCAGCGATGCTGACAGCTCATAGAATGATACCCTTATCTTGATATCGTTTTCTGGACGAACTCCGGAGCTAAAGCTGTTTCTTCCGCATGTTCCATCCACTGTGCCCATCATTGCAATCACCGCGCACATGCATCCATCGACCTGCCCTCTGCTATCGTATCAAAGCCCGGATATGGGCATCCTTTTGCCTGCTCCCATCCACGAAGACGAAGATGTCTCGTTCGGTGTGTGCGCTCCGACAACATCAACAACCGTTGCACTGGCTCTGGGAGATGCCCTCGCCCTGGCTGTAGCAAGAAGACTACATACAAAACCTGGCAGAGGACCAGCAGAAGTCTTCAGGAGTTTCCATCCGGGAGGTGCCATTGGAGCTGCCTCTTCGGTGTCGACTCCCAGTTCGATGTCGACATCAGTCTCAACGACATCGTTAACCTCAATGCCTCCGGATTATCTCCAGGCAAAGCCAGTCGAGCAGATCCCACCATCAGAAAAGACATCATCCGTGCAGTTGTGCGGTCAATTGATCTCTGACATTGCCGTCCCGCTTCAGCAGATTCCCACTGTTACCTCGGCCACTGAAGTCCGAGTACTTGATGTTCTCCTCACGGCGATACAGCATCCAAACGCCAAATCCTGGGTCAAGTTGTCTCCCACGGAAGTCGTTCCGCCGCGACGTGTCCGCTCCTTGTCGCTGGGAAGCAACGTAGACATGAGCGTCTCGGATCTGCCAAGCCCACTCTGCGTTGATCAGAAGGATTGGCTCCGTGTACCTGCGTCAAGTACGGTCGATGAGGTGCGGCGATGGCTCTCGGACTCTGAGAGAGCTGAGTCTGAGGCACCCGTCGTCTGTGTGGTGGATGACGCAGCACAAGATCAATGTTTAGCCGTCGTAGAGGCAGAAGACGTCTGGGGCGATCGCGGATGACTCTGCTGGCATATGCTGTACCATTTTCTCACGAATGCTTACGAACATAACCTCCCCTTTATTTTACACTTTATGCACATGTGGCTCGCTTCGTGTCCATGATTTTCCCTGTGGATAATTGCACCTTTTACGCACAGGATCTATATATTCCTACACGGTGAGCTGTACGATCTCATCTGCTTAAGAGCATTGGCGGATACCTTGTCTTTCATTTGCGGTCATACTTGACGTTCCCAAAGGGTCGGCCTTCCATCAGCATGTTTTCTGTTTTTACTCATATTTGTGTCTGCATTGTCTTTACTAGACATATGGGTTAGTCCATAACTCGATGATCTTGACATCACAGGTGCCAGAGGACCTGAAATTCTCTAAGGGAGGACAGGCAAGATTTGTTATTGTTCCATCTTTACGTTTCACTCTACAATATTCAAAGCCTATCTGAGACAGAGCTAACTCTAGGTTTACCATATCGAGTCTTTCAGGGACCAATTTCCTGAGGACTCCTCGCTCCTAGTTCACCGCTGCGCGAGGAACTATATGAAGAAAAGCGCCTAAACGAGGCATGTGACAGGCGATACCTTTCTCAGTTCAGTCCCGGCCCATACGAAAGATCCAATATACCATAAACGAAACGATCTGAAGGGCCCGAATTACTTGACTGTTCCCGAAAGTCGGTTTGCGATATCAGATCCGTATTCTTCCTCAGTCTGTTTTCACCCGCGTGCAGGCCGTCAGCTTTTCAGATCTTCGCGGATAGAGTTACCATCGTAGCTGTGAAATCATCTCTGTTTTCTGTATTCGGGTTATATATTGGAAGAAAGCAAAAATATTGCGTTTGCCATGGGCAATAGATATCTGCATTCCGGACATGTCTAAACAAAAGATGCCTTGAAAGGCCACCGTTGGGTGGAACGCTTCTGGCAGAATTAACTAGAGTGCAGAATCTTGATATATGGTAAGATTGGTTGAAGAGACTAACAGACACAGCATCGAGAATGGATCATCTGGACAGAAACGATTGGTGGTTCAAACCAACGCTACTGCTTCAACTTCTCCGACTAACAACTCAGCAGGATAAAAAAGGACAATACATCCTTAATAAATGCCGTTGTGATCACTCATTTCTCAATTTCCTGAATCATCACGCTAACCCTTTTGCAGACGAGACTGGTGTCTTCGATGATCAAAAAAGCATCCTGGCTAGCCAGCCAAGTATCAGAGTTGACCAGTAGTTTGCAAAAGGTGCAGCGGAATGCGCTGCGCCGATTGGACCTGAAGCAGCTGTTGAACTTGATTCTGAAGATGTACTTTCGGAACCAGGAGAAGGACTTGAAGCGGACGACGATTCCGGAGTCGAAGTGACCCTTGGTGTGCCGGTTGTGCTTGCCGGAGTCGGAGTACGAGATGGTGAGAAGCTGCTGGTGCTCGACGCGACGCTCGACGAGCTCGCCGGGCTCAAAGTGGAAGGAAACGAATCACTCCCAGAATCATCATCCCCCGACCCCGTCCCCGTCGGCTCCAACGACGGCACAGTCAACGTCGGAACGCTGAAATCGAACCCCGTGCTCGTCGCCACGAGACAGTTCCCGCCGCGCGACGGGTTGCACATGTACCCGACCTCGCAGCACCCGCCGTACGAGCACCTCGGGCCCGCGCCGCACGGTACGTCGCAGACGGCGAGGCCGGATGAGTAGGTGCACGCTGCGCCGCGCGGGCAGCACCCGTTGCCATCGGGGCAGACGGTCTGCGTTATTTCAGGACATGAGAGGTCCTGGCGGGGGAAGAGGTCCCCTTCTGCTCCGAGGATCTTGGAAACCGGTGCAGCGGCGAGTATAAGGTCCGCGGTGACGGCGGTGCCGTAGGCGAGGACGGCGGTAATGATTAGAATTATTGTCGTAGCATGCATTGTGTGTGAGGAAGAAGCCAGTCGTAGACTTGAAGTAGATAGATAGCAATGCAAAGTAAAATGTCTCAAGGCCTCATGTCATGTCAACAAGACCGAGGGAGACTCAAATAGCAGTATGTAATACGTTATGTATGTACGTACTCAGATCTGGGAAAAGAAGACAAACATCTTATCATTACGCAATAACAAAAAGCACAGGCATATCGCTCTCGAGAGCAGACGGGCGGTGCGGCTCTTAAATATCTAATGTCAACACCCAAGGCAGACTCGCCTCGACCGCCACCTCGTATTCAAGCCCAACTTAGATACCTAGGAGGTAGTTACTATTCGACGCTGACAGCACACTGCTACCTTATGTACATACATAAGCCTGCTAGGCAAACACGGATACGAGAACAGACAGCCTCGTCATCCATTCAGGTTGAATCCCTGGGTTCTGAGAAGGGCACGCTACACCAACTGCGTGCGTGTTAGATAGACGGGCTGCTAGGTTTTTTTTTATTATTGACAAGGCTGAGGGATGAGGGTCTGGAGAGGGACACGACACGTATGCTTCGTATCTTCGTATTTATTTTATTTTGGGAGAGTGGTTGGGGGGGAGGGGGGGGGGGATGGATCTTGTGGATCGTGGATTGTGATACGGCTGAGGTTTGGGATAATGGCTAGCAAGTAGGTCCCAGCTGGAGACACAGCTATGATGTCAGGTCAGGATCAAGATAAGGTGGTGTCCTTGGATTCGAAATGGAAGGTGCTGGGGTCTGGGAACAATCTTGTATTTATATTGTCATCAAAGGAGTGTGCGACTACGCCGACAGTTCACAGATAAAGAATGACAGAACTTTGCAGCGGCAGCAAGTGCAGCAGCCTGTATGAGGGCTCTCTTAGATGGGAGTCCAATCTTCCGTGGCATTGTCACTGACGGGGTCCATTCAGGGTATGTAGATAATGATTTCATCTTGAATCTGCCACTTTTTTGCTGACAGAAATAATGCCAAATATTTCATCAGACTGATGCCCGTCTCCAGAACATAGACGAGGCTCATGAAAGCATGTGCCTGTGGCTGCTGAAGCAACCTGAGTATCAAAAGTGGCTGAGTCCAGAACAGTTAAATTTTCATGGTGGCTTCTTTTGGATCAAAGGGAAGACTGGGGTGGGAAAGTCCACAATGATGAAGTACATCTTCATACATACAAAAGAAAAAATGAAAGACACAATTGTATTATCCTTCTTTCTTCAATGCTCGGGGAGACTACTTAGAGAAAATCAACTCTTGGAATGTATTGATCACTATGGTTCCAGATTCTTACAGCCCTTCCAGTTAAGCTGCAAAAATCATATTTTGACGCAGTATCTGACAGCGGCGGAGCGGAACTTTTTATTGGAATTTTGGGGAGTTGAAAATGATTGAAAATGATCCTTTCTTCTCCAATCCAGCGTCTTGACGATTACTGCCTATTCCTTTTTATTGACACCATTGGTAAATGCGAGGAGCAACATGCCTAAGATATTATCTCCTTCCCAGAGGGCTTAAGACGCTCTCCGGTCTCGTCTGGCGTTGATTTAAAAATCTGTCTGGCGAGCCGCCACTATCCCCATATCCGCATTGATCGAGGGATGGATTGAGCTGATAATGGAAAATCACAGAAAGGGTATCAGAAAGTATGTTACCAGCAAACTCAGAGCCGGACGATCCCAGAAAATCAAGGAAATTAAAGCAGAAATCTGTCAAAGAGCAGCTGGCGTATTTCTCTGGGTTGTACTTGTGGTTCAGATGTTGAATGTGGCCTTCGATCACGGTCGTGTTCAGGCAGTCCGCCAGTGTCTGGATGAAATACCAGGTGAGCTGGACAATCTCTTTAGTGACATTCTTACCAGAGACAATAAAGATAAAGAAGATTGAAGATCTTATTTTTTGTTTGCAGTGGATCTTGTTTGCACAAAGACCACTAACATGAGAAGAATTCTACTTCGCAATATAGTTTGAAAAGTCCAGGCTGGTCGAACGGAATGCTGACGAACATACAGACCTAGCGATTAAACAGTTCATCCTTAGTGTTTCTAAGGGGCTAGCTGAGACCACGAGGTCCAAGGATCACACTGTTCAATTTGAGTGCGAGACTTTTTTTTTTTTTTTCCTGCTGAGAGATGGGCTGAGCAAGCTCCAACCGACCAAAAAAATACTTGATGGGCAGACACCATTCTCGATCGCTTCATCATGGGAAGCAAAGACATTCTGAAGCTGCTTCTGCGCGCTGGCAAAGTTGATACCAATTCTCAGGATCTGAATGGACGAACCACCATTATCCTGGGCCGACGGGGCCCGTGGCTTCCAGACAGCGAGAGATCAGGCTTACTCAGAGACAACTGGAACGACCACGAGGGCGTGAAAATAACTACTCAGGACTGGTGTGGCTGATGTTAACAGTAAGGATGCCCTCGGCCAAACACCGGCGTGGTGGGATTTGGCATTTTTATCACATCATCAATGATCCTCGGAAAAAGCGATAGCAGTGCTATTATGAAACATCTGATCGATCATGTTCCAAGTCAGGATGAGTCAAAGAAAATGGCTGAGATGAAGAAGATGCTTGCAAAGAATAAGGATGACTCCCTTGAAGATATCATATCAGTGAATGAGTTATATATATCAGCCATTGGGATCGCCGTCGGGAATATTGAAGATGTTTAAGGGCACCATTTTGCATACGCCCGCTAGGACGAGAGGGATAGAACAGGAAAATGGCACATCCAGAATTGTTAATCGATTCAGCCTGAAGAACCTCGACAGCTTGATTGAAGCAACTGCATTTTGGTGATTCGGAAGGCAATAGTCCTGACAGTGAGGAGGGTTCCTCTTTTTTTTTTGGGAGGTCGAAAGGAAGAATGGTTAAATTTTTTTTCTTATATTACAGAAAACAACTGTATGCTATTTTGTGGTAAAAGGACAGACTCATGTCCGATCTATTACATTCTGCGATCTCGGAGCATTCTGGAGAAATCTTCTTTTCTCTCACTGCGGTCACATGTACTTAGATGGAGAAGTATGAGAAGCTGTTTTGATTGAAACTCTGGAAGAGACAATTAAATGTATGCATGGTGATGATACTAAGTCTTTAATATAAATACAAGGACAAGTAGGTAGCTTTCAATATGTTCGGGGACGGACCGGCTATGGGCCGATAATACAATAGTATTACTTGCCAACAGATGCTAGTGTTGGAAGAATAGCAGACTAAGGGAGGATTAACAAGGTCATGATCAGCATATATATGTAAGGTTAAAAAAATGAACAGTTTGCTGGCTCCTGTAATTATAGAGAGAAAAAAATAACCTCTCCAGCTCCTTGCCGGGTCTAGGGACTGGGAATAGCATTGTCTTGAGCGTTCAACTGACGGTTTTCCGGTCCCTCGCCGATGCTATATATGGAAGTCTTGATGTAGTACAGTACAAATACTAGAGATAAGTCTAACTAAAGTTAAAGTACAGGCGCACCTTACTGGCTCAGACTGCCTTGAGATCCTGATAGCTCCCTTGGACACCTAGAAACTGCCTTCTACTTCTGGGCTTCTGCCCGCTCAAAGCTGCTCCCTTAGACTGCCCTATGCCCACTCCTCTCACCTGTGTCATGTGATTAATCAAAGCGGCTTACACTGCCGCACAAGCAACCCTAAACTGGTTGTCAATGGAATGCGATTTGGGGGAAGACTATTATAGTAGATAGGTAACTGTAGGTATGGATTCTCCCCATGGGATACCCTTTTTTCCCCCCCAGTATGAATTGTGTATCTGGCCACACACACACACGCCCATATGTCCGGTAACATGTCAACTACAGGGAGAAAATTACACAGTGTAGTATAGGTATATATATATATACATCGTACGCAGGTGGTGATAACTCAATTCTTCCTTTAACCAGGCAAAAAGCAAAGCAACCGCAGGGCATTGCATGCAGTGGATATGGACTATGGGACTTTCGTGTTAGTCTATTCAGTCCTCTGCCCCTACGCTCTTGTCCATTCCTTGCTTGCAACTAACGGACGGATGACAGAAGTTCTTCCTAAGATATGATGGATCTGTGTGGTTCATCTCGTTGAAACTCTTCCCTTCTATTTGTTTTAGTAGATATATATTAGTTAGAAAGAAAGTAAAAAAAAGGAGAGAGAAGAAAAGAGAAGAGAGAAGAAGAGAGGAGAACAGAGGAAAAGAGACTACAACTCACTTACCTTTCTAGAAAGGCAAGGCAGATATGCATGAAAAAAAAAGAGGAGACAGGAAGAGAGAGAATTGCCTGCAAAAACAATAGAATACCTATAACAGGTTGTGGTTAGGATATCCAGAGCCCGGACCCAGACATCCCGCTAAACAGAAGCAGTGCCGTTATTGATAAGATCCGCGATCTTCTCCGCCAGCATATCTGCCAATGAACTACAGTTAGCCGACGATTCTCACAAATCCCTAAAACTGCACTTACAAACCGCGCTCTGGGGATGACCCGGCGGCAGGAGCGGAAACGCACTCGCGTCGACGACCCGCAAGTTCTTGACCCCGTACACCCGCGTCTGCGAATCGACCACCGCACCGGGGTCGTCCCTCCGCCCCATCTTGCACGTACACGACGCATGCCACACCGTCATGAGGTTGTTCCGGATGACTTCGAGAATCTCCTCGTCTGTCGAGACTTGCGGGCCCGGGTAGTACTCCTCACCGATGATCACGGGCTCCATACCATTGCTCGCGAAGGCATCGCGCACACGCTTGAATGCGGCGATGGCGACCTGCACATCTGTCTCACTGGTCAGCCAGTTGGGGTTGATGAGCGGTGGGTCCGTGATCGAGGATGATCGGATCGTCACGTTGCCGCGCGATAACGGCGCGGCGAGGGCGCCGAGGATGGTGCCGTATTGGTAGCCATCCAGCGGCTGGTTGAGGAGCACGTTGGAGAAGTCGCCGAGGTAGCCGGGGCCGGATAGATACTTTTGATCATGTCAGCGGAGTCATATTCTACCAGATGAGATATCGGTACATGTTGTAGACCTTAACCCACCTCAATATGAGGCCAGTCATCCGGGAACCCCGCTAGATCCCGCTGAGCTTCCGCCGTAAAGTTGCCCAGATACGAGTCAGGAACCCTTTCGAAGCCAAGATAATCCACCACATTGTTCGCCAGGGGCCCGTTCTTGTTCAGCGTATAGTTCACCAGCTGCTCGGCCAGATACACCGGATCGCGGGCGACTCTGGTAAACGTGTCGACCCTGACTCGGTAGCTGGGTCCGAAGAAGATGTGGTCCCACATGTTCTGTCCCACGCCCGGCAGATCGACCACCACGGGGATGTCGAACTGCGCCAGCATGGAGGCAGGTCCGATCCCGGAAAGCATTAGGAGTTGCGGCGATTGGAACGCGCCGGCGGACAGGATGACTTCCTTGGCGGCGTGGATCCGGTAGGTCAGGCCCGTGGACCGCACCTCGACGCCCGTCGCGGTCTTGTCGCCGTCGAAAAGGACCCTCTGCGCCATGGTCTCCGTGTAGATGTTCAGGTTCGGATTGCCTTCTTTGAGGGCAGTCTGGATGAACGACGACTCGGCGCTGCTCCGCGTCTCGTCGGACGGTCGAATCGTCACCGACGGATACTGCGACCCCAGCAGTGTTCCCGAATTGAAATCCTGGACGTCGGCAATGCCGATGGCCCGCATTCCCCGTTCCATCCAGCTCGAAAAGGGCGCGGCGTAGTTTGGGTAGGACACGTGCAACGGTCCGCCTGTCGAGGAGAAGGCCGCGGGGTTATACTGCGCGGAGGCGTTGGCAGCACGTTTGCTCGTATTGGGAGGCGTGAATTGCACGCTCTTCTGGAAATAGGGCAAGAGATTGTCAAAGGTGTAGCTTTGGTCGTCGACGAGGTCGGCCCATTGCTGGAAGGTTCCTTCGGTGCCCCTATACAGTGTGTAAGTTCGGGACAGGTTGAGAAGTATGTGGCTCGTGGTCGTACCGTAGGTACATCATAGTGTTCAGAGCGGATCTACATCATTATTGTTAGCCAGCGCATATATCTCATTCTCCCAGGGGCAAGGGGGTCTGCCTACGATCCACCCAGACATTTCCCGCGCGCATAATGCACCGCTCGTCCATTAGCACCAGCCTGCTTCTCCGTCACAAACTTCCAGTCGACAAGCGGATCTGAGTCAGTGATATCAGCCCCAACAAAGACGAGATCGCCGCCAGGAGTCGACGCGAGGACCGGTTCGCCCAGCTCGTAGAATCCTCCTGCTTCGATGAGGGCAACGCTGTGTCCGGCTTGCGCGAGGCGGGTCGCAATCGCGCTGCCCGCTGTCCCTCCGCCAACAACGACGTAGTCGTATGTCTGCTCGATCCCGATCGCGCCGGCGAGCGCGCCCAGGGTGCCTTGCACGAGGCCATCGGGGATGTCGGCGGATAGGGCTCTCAGCTGTCGTTGATACGGAGATGGGGCGGTCACGGCCAACAGTGGCGAGGTGGCCAGAACAATGACAGATAAACCGACCATGGTGGATCAGTGGAATATGCGGCCATGACAATGAGAAACACGGGGACGAGAACCGAAGCATAGATATATACGCCGCATATACCGTCCACTGTGTTAGGATATGTACCGTGCATGTGCGAAGTGCAGTACAGTACGTGCTACATATGAGGGGTTCAAGTAGCACAACCAGACAATCAGCACAGGGCAACTGGTTTGTTGATCTCAGCTTTCTGGATCGAAACCGAGGTGAATGCCGAAGGAACCTGCATGTGAAGTCATAGGACTGGCACGATGATGGAGCGATGTACTGTGCTGTACAGTCCAGAGCAAAGCGTCAAAGAGGCCTTATTCAACAAAGCAACTCCAAAAAGGGTGTGAGTGTACAGCAAGGTTATCTCTCAACAGAAGGATAGTGGATAAGGCTTATGCGTGATCTGTGAGAGGATGGGTGCTGTTATCTGATCTCTGGATATAGACATATCTATATCAAGATGTCAGACAGCCAAAATACCAGTATCTGACTGCAACTAGTGGCCTTGGCCGCTTTTTGTAGTCGAGCGGTATTTTTGGTCAACACGAGATAATGCAATGTGGACTTCGCGCTGAAATGCAGTGAGTGCATGGAATGAATTAGGAGGACTGGTTTATTCTATAGAAGGTTTGTTGAGAGGTACAGAGGGAAAAAAAAGGGGGATATCAACAACTTGGTAGTGTGGTTCATGCGCTTCCCTTGTTTAATAGCTCATCGACGGGTATATCAGGAACATGCTGCTGAAGGACGGAGAGGGTTTCCGCCCACGTCTTCTCGTAGAGCTTCTTGCCCTCTTCACTTGTTATTAACTCTCCCATCCTGAAAGTCTGCTTAGCGTCCATGACATCTCTATGATTAGGTTCCGGGGACAACTTACGGCGAATAAACATCATTCGTCCAGAACCTCCCGTTGCTCTCGGGCTCCAGCATCGTGGCACTGACGAGGGCACGGCTCCCCTGCTCCGCCGTGCGCGAGATGAGAGTCTGGAAGAGCCTGCCCGGGACCTTGATGTACCACGGCCAGGAGCGGGTGAGGTCTGTCTTGCAGAGCCCCGGACAGGCTGCGTTGATTATTATGTTGCTGTTCTTTTTGCAGTCTGCAAGACCCAGCATGCAGTACAGCCCGGCTAATTTGACCAATCCGCACTGTCTTCGGTGTTGAACTTGGACGGGTCGTTGATCTCGTCTAGAAGGCTCCTATTGCTGTCTAACCAGTCCGGCTTCGCCTCCATGTGCGCGAGGCTGTTGACGAGGGTCAGATGCGGAGACGTGCCCGTGGCGGTCGCCGTCTCGCGCAGCTTTTGCAGGAGCAGGATCGTAAGCAGTGCCGTCGAGAGCACGTTTACGTGCAGCGCGAGATCCCAGCCCAAGGGACCGGGCGCAAATTTCGGCGTAGCAAGGCCAGCGCATAACAGGACGACGTCCAGTCGAGGGACGTTTTTGCTGACCTCCTCCGCGAAAGCCTGGACAGAGGCGAAATCGCTCATCTCGACCTGCATGACCTTGATGATACTGGGAGCGCATTTTGTTCGGCGCACGATCTCGGCCTTGGCGGCCTCTCCCTTCGCGATCGTGCGGACGCCCAGGATCAGTGACGACGCGCCCAGCGCGGCGTATTTGAGTGTGGATTGGAAGCCCAGGCCGGTGTTCGCGCCCGTCACCAAGACGGTCTTTCCTGCAAAGGAGGCATTCTTGGGGTCGGCGGGCGGGTTCCTCTTCGCCCACAGGAACCAGGCGAGGAGACGGGCTGGCTCGGAGGGCAGGACGCCGCGAGAGTCGGTTTCGTCAACGGCGGGAGGCGATTGCGATGACATTCTGGAGCCACGAGGATAAATTGGAGCCTCTTCAGCATTTGGAGAGGGAAAAAAAAGCCTGTTGAAACTGTTGAAATCAGAAGGGATGCAGCATGGGGTTCCGCGCAATACCCTTCCCTACATATGTAGGTCATGATGTACATGTACATACATACGCAAAGGTGGGACTTGACGCAACCATGCATATACATGAGACGCCTAAAAACAGGCAGAGAAATCAAATCGGGTCTTCGGCCGAATTTACGGCCGTTGTAGTTGTCGTCTCTGGGAGCAGAGCGCGCGAGGCGCGTGCATGGTAACAAACATGATGCAGGGTGTGTCTGTTCTGATAATCCCGAGGTCCTGCTAGAAAGATTGGTAGAGTTCTCAAGGTTCACGGAATAGCGTTGAACAACATCAAAACTTCATAATGTGATGGTGGGTCGGAGCATTAGTCACATTAGAAAAGACAAGGACTGCATCAGCATCTGACTCAAAAGTTGTTATACCAATACGTACTTATTTAGCTCTATCTCATCTGTAGCAAGATTCGGGGAGGGGGACGTGAGGGTGGTTGAGTAGCAGATAGTAACTAATGGGTATGCTGACCAATTCCTGTACTACTGTAAAGAGGGGGATGGACGTTGTCGACTTCAGCTCCAGAAAGAATTGGCAGTATTATTATGAATACGGCACCCCACAAGACCTTCCATGCCGGTGTGTAAAATGCCTGCAGGAATAAGACATAACATACTTCTGGGTACAGCAGGGAGCTTTAGAAGAATTGGTAATTGAATACAAACACCATGCCTATGTGACTGGAAAAGCAAGACAGTCACAGTTTACAAGCTGATTACACCTGACACGAGCATTAATTGCCATTGGAAAAAGCTTTGTTCCTTATTACAGACCGACGCCTCACAGCAACTATCTATGCTCACAGGCTTGATCATTATAAATACATGATCTTGAAGCCGCGCAAAAGGTAGGATGCAGATGATCTGAGCCTGCGATTTTTGTGGACTGAACTTTTTGACAATTTTCACTGATATTTTGGAGCATATATACATACAAAAGCCAGTCCCAAATCACAACACATGCTGCTGGTGTAGGCGAGGGAGTACTGCACAACAAAGAGATAAATACTGACAGTGACTGCAACTGCTCAGATATCGTGGCTTTTTTCATGTTTTATTTTTTTATGTTCTTCTACCAAACCGTGAACACGATATTCATCCCATGCTGAACATCCAGACGAAAGAACCAACTGTCAGAAGAAGAAGCACACCGGTCTTTAAATCCGGTGTTGGTTTGTCTCGAGTGTTGTGTAGTCAAGTGCACTTGACCAGCTCAGTTCTGTTGAACCCTGGTTCGACGGTTGGGGAGCTCCCAAAGCGGAATCCTCTTCCATGCTCTCTCTCTCGATGGAGCTAATCTGGCATCGGTGCAGAGGTACTATTATTTTTTACCCACCGGAGGCAGGCAAAATAAATAGGGCAAGAACACCTATATTTCTGAAAGGAGCAGTACTCCCCGTACTACTGTTTTGGGAACAGCGAGGCAACTAGGACATATCGCCTGGTCTCTGGACTTTTTGTTTTCGGATGGATATCTATCAGCAACTGAATTCCCGACGCTTCCTGTCTAAATAATTAAGGACACCGAGGTTATTTATGCACAGTACATACATACATACAAAGGGTATAACAACAACGCCGCAGAAGAAGGACAAAAGATTCCCATGTGCAATGGCTGCGTCGCTCGTACCGTTCGATGCATCCGCAGCAGATAATCATCAATGATAGGTGTGCAAAGCAAATAATAAGCCACCGCGCTCTATCGAGAGGACAAAGAAATGGTCGACTGCAGGAAATGGTAAACTGGTGGGTTCCATTTATATCCGGACCCAGTTAAGATGCATCGTCGCGCGGCAGTGATGGAGGCAGGGTAGTCTCAGGACGTCTCGCGCCCGAAACTCGGCGCAGACAGACGCCGGTACGCTTGAGAGATATCTGAAAAGCAGGCCCGGGGCATGTTCCGACTGCCAGAAAAGGTAACGCTCCACGCCGTCGGTGAAGCCAGGCAGACACTGGAACACGTCATCAACCAACCCCGAAGGACAAGGGGACTCTGGGTCCCACGCTCGGCCAGGCGACGTTCATGAGCCCGCATGTCGAAGCAAATCCCGCAGAGCCCGAAGCCGGAACTGCGCGGCTGATCTGCGATGGAGATGACAGCTATGACCCCGCTAACGGGATCCGTTCGATTTTCCCTCGGGTTCCTTTCCTTTCCCCTTATCGCTGGATCCGGAGCCGGGGGTTCCATCATCCACGTAGAGGCGGTGTTGCTCGATGTAATGGATCACAGGGACCGGGATCAGGTAGCGCACGCTCATCTCGCGCCTCAAGAAGAGCCGTATCTTGGTGCTGCTGACGTCATTCTGAATGAGCTGTTGGATCACATAGATGTTATCCTTCCACTGCTGCAGGGCCGCGAGGGCCTCGTCGATGTCCGTACCGCTGCGCTCGACGATGAAAGTCTAGACGGCCATCAGCACCGCAACAGGGATCACGTAAGAGGTAAAAACGCACCCCATATTTGCCCAAGATGTGGTCCAAATCCTTCTCACTCCACACGCCCGGCGTAGACATGGTATGGACCAGATCGGCGCCCGCAAGCAGCGCGATCCGCACCGGCTTCCGGGTGCCGTTTCCAGCGTCAATGCCTTTGCGGACCGTGTTGATCTCGTAGTCGAAGTGGTCTAGGACGACGGCCGTCGGCTGATATTCCTTGTGCATCGGTTCCCACGTGTCTGTCATGAGCCAGTCGGAGGTCTGCTCGGTCGCGAGCTGGCACATTGCAACACTGTCAACAGTATCAGCTGCCCGTTCACAGCGCCAGCGGGAATGGGGTGCCGTACCGATGCTCTGCGCTGGCAAGACCAGCCTTGCGATACGCGTCGGACACGGGGGAGAGGTAACCTCCAATGAGCTCAAAATTGGTGCTGAACTTGACATAATCTGCGGCGACCTCACTTCTCTCTGTCAGTATTTTTTTTCTTCTTCAGTCAAAATTCATTAAAAAGAGGGGGAATACAATAATCTCAAATGTAAATATGTGATCGGGGAGAACGATCCGCATGCGACCAAGAGGAGCGGTGTTTTATCCGGATCGTCCATGACGCGCTTCAAGCGATGCTCGGGGAAAGTGTAGTTATTCATGGGCGCCGGCAGCATGGCGGGCGACGGCTGGTGGACGTCGTCGCTCTTCTCTCCGGCCATGTCTGCCATGGTCGCGATCAGACACAGACCTCAAGGCGATCCTGCCTGGAGGTCTATCTGGCGGAATCGAGAAGGGTGGGAGGAGGAGAGGAGAGGATGGCGGATCGAGGCGGAGGTGACCAGAGTGAGGGGGCGAATCAGGCTGGGCGGGCGGCGGCTTATATGGCGCCGCAGGGCGGGAATGACGGAGCACGTCCGGGGAAAGACGACGGGAGTCACCGCACGACAAAAAGGAACCACGGTGTGCCCCGGAGATTACTCGATTTGTTGATGGCTGAAAAAGTCAAAGGGTCTTGGGTTATGCGTTATGTGGGTGGGGGAGAGGAGGCAGCTTCGGAGCCGTCGTCACCGCGCGCCAGCGTGGGGCCGCAAAGCTGGAGAGAGCACGCGAGCCACTGTGGTCGACGAAGACGGTGCGGAGGGGTCGTCACCACACAGGAGAGAGATATCAGCAGCTGGCAGAGAGGGATCGCAGTGTCCAGAGAAGAGAGGAAGATGGGTGAAGGAGCAGAAGAGGAAGAGGAAGACGAGGGCGAGGGACGGATGAAACGAAAGCGAAACGCGGGGAGAGTCGAGGTCGGAGGACGAGCAGACTGTTAGAGGACGACTCCAAAGCACGCAAGACACTCCCAGCAGGGACATCAGGGATTGATGCGCCCTGCGATGCGATCAGTTCGACCATGCGGTTCTCCCTGTCCCGTTTCCCGTCGGCTGCTGTGGTCTATGCTGCGTCCCCGCAGGGCCATGGCAGTGGGATGTTGGAGAACACATCCTCCATGCGGCTCCGAAGGATGTTCTGCAGCAAGATTAGTGAGGTACCTGGGCCGAGCAGATCCATGCCCTTGTCTGGATATCCGGGGAAGCCAGCGGAATGCCAAAAACCGCTGGTCGGGCTGTGATGAGAGGGGTTTCTGTCTTGCCCCTGTACAGTAGTAGATCAGGCATATAGCGTAGAGGACCTTCAGGGTCCGTAGCAGCAGGACGAGGCCAGACGGCAGAGGCCCTGCGCAACCATCTACTTCAGGATTGATCGTCTTGCACGGTGCACGATATCGCTTGTCCTGTCCACGGCCCTTCCTCCTCCATGCCCACAGCAGCAGCGGAGACGTGTCTGCCCAAGGCGTCCAGGCGGTGCGCTGTACGCTGCGCTCTCGCCATCTCGCGCTCTCCGGACTTGAGCGAGAAACGCACCTCCATCCAGCCCGGGCTCACCTCTCCACTTCACACACCTTCACCATTCACCCTCCACCAACGTCCTCGTCATCCGTGCCATCCTCTGAGCCGTCCTCCATCGACGCCCTGACCAGACGAGTGACTCTTTCCCCTCGTCTCGCACAGAAGCTGTCTTTCCCCTTCTGCCCGCTTGGTCAGACGCTGCGGATGGCGGGTTGACAGCGACGACGAGCGAGCACACCCATCGAGCTCTCGCGAGACAAACTTATGGCCAGACGAACGGCCGCTGTCGACCACCAGGACCCTCTCGAGGACTTTTCCACCGCCGCTGCAACGGGTGCCTTTCCTTCTCCTCCGTCTGCTGCATCTTCCGCCACCGCCGCCTCCCCTTCTCTGAGGTACTTCCCGCCCGTCTCCTCGTCCTGATTGCTCTCTCTCCGTCCAGCCCATCCTCGTTGGCAGCCGGTTCTTCTCGTCCAGGACCCGGCAGCCAGGCTCGGCGGATGCCCTTGTCCGCCTTCTTGCTGCTCCCGTTGTCCCTGTGCCCGTAGAGCACCGGTTTCTGTTCCTGATCCTGCCTGTCCACCATCTTATCGTTTTCCCACTGAATCTCTCCCTCTTCGCCCTTGCCCTCTTCTGTCCCACACCGTCACTCGCCATCTACCGGAAAGCCAGGTGCTCATGTCCTCCAGAGTCACTCGCTCCGCTGCGAGACTTGCGGCAGACTCCCCCAGCTCCGGTCCTTCGTCTTCGATTCCCGCCGCTGGCCCGGCCCCATCGCGGAAGCGCAAAGCCCCTGTGCGACGTGACCGATCCCTGGACGAGCCGGAGCAGACGACGCCTTCCTCCCCTCCGCGGAGAGCCAAGAGACAGCGGACCGCAGCCCCTGCTCCTCAGACTGCTGCCCCCACTGCTGCTCCTCCGCGGCGCGGCCCCCGAAACCGTCCAGCAATGTCCCAGCCTGGGTGCGTCCCGTCTCCCCTGGACTGTATTGAAGAAGCGAAGCTAACTGCCGTTCGTCTAGTCCATCATCGCGTTCTTCAGAAGAGTCCTCGAGAGCCCCCGCGTCGTCATCTTCGATATCGAGACGGAAGCCGCGCAAGAACGGGAGGACTACACAGGGTAAGGAGCCACCGGTTTGGATCCCTTATTGTGGCTCGACAGCTTCTGACGGGACCTTGTTTGCAGATGCTCCTTCAGCCAACCAATCCTCCTCCCCACGCAGACACAAGAAGCGGTCCTCCAAGCACAACCCGGATACGATGATGAAGGAAGCGGAAGACAACAGTGGAAGGGAGAGAAAAGAGGAACGCGAGTCCTCCCCGCATAGCGATAGCAACGATGGCACGAACCCTTCTGCCTTTGATGAAGATGAGGGTGATCCATTCCGTAATGGCCTCTTCGGATCCCGGAGTCCCATGGGCTTCAACACCACTCTCCGTACACTCACTGGGATGATGTCCGGAGTCTCGTCCCGGTTGCGGGACATTCTGAGCAACCTGAGGATGAGAGGCGATCCGTCGGTTCAGCTGATCGCTTTACAGGAGCTGTCGGATCTTCTCCTGGTCTCGAACGAGGACAACCTCGCCGGCCAGTTCTCGCCAGATCCATACGTGAAGGAATTGGTGGCACTAATGCAGCCGAGCGAGTTTGGCGAGGGGAACCCCGAAATCATGCTCCTTGCCTGCCGCTGTCTGGCGAATCTGATGGAGGCTCTACGTGGATCAGTGGCGAATGTCGTCTACGGAGGTGCAGTACCGGTCTTGTGCCAGAAGCTTCTTGATATTCAGTTTATAGACCTGGCAGAGCAGGCCTTGAGTGTAAGCTACCCCGTGTACCTTCTTTACATCGTCCACGATACTGATTGGGCTTTCCAGACTCTTGCAAAGATCTCCGTCGACTTTCCGGCATCCATTGTCCGTGAAGGTGGTCTCACGGCTTGCCTGACCTATCTCGACTTCTTTCCGACGAGCACACAGCGGACGGCAGTCACAACTGCTGCCAATTGCTGTCGTAACCTGCCTCACGACTCGTTCCCTGTTGTCCGGGATGTGATGCCGACCCTTCTCAACGTCCTCTCCAGCAGTGATCAGAAAGTGGTCGAGCAGGGATGTCTGTGCGTTTCGAGAATCGTGGAGAGCTTCAAGCACAAGCCAGACAAGCTAGAAGCGCTCATCGAGCCCGCAATGCTGAAGGCTGTGCTTCGCCTCCTCTTGCCCGGGGCCACAAATCTGATCGGGCCGCATATTCATACGCAGTTCCTTCGAGTGCTTGCCATTACTGCCCGAGCGAGCCCCCGTCTCTCTGTTGAACTGCTGAAGATGGATGTGGTAGACACGCTGTTCCAAATCCTGACGGGAGTCTCTGCCCCACGTGACGTCGACGACACGGCGGTAAAGATCGATAACGTCCTTATCATGCAGGCGTTGATCCATCGACCGAGGGAGCAAGTCTTCGAGACGCTGAATGTCATCTGCGAACTCCTTCCGGGAAACCCTGGCCGCGAGTTTTTACCCAAGGATGAACTCCCAGGCATCAGCTTCGAGAGTGACTTCGCCATCTCTCCCCATAGGTCTTCGAAGGCCAAGGAGATCGCAGAGAAGCGACGTGCATTGCTGATGGAGTGCAAGCCGGAGATGAAGCGTTTTGCCGTGATCTTGCTGCCCACTCTGACCGACGCTTACTCCAGCACGGTCAATCTCGGTGTCCGGCAGAAGGTCCTCATAGCCCAGTTGAAGATGCTGCAGAACCTTGACGCTTCTGTGATCGAGGATGCTCTGCGCACCGTCCCATATGCATCCTTCCTGGCGGCAATCCTCTCCCAGAAAGATCATCCGTCACTCGTCTCGCTGGCTCTGCAGTGTGCGGAGCTTCTTTTCCAGCGGCTCGAGAGTATCTACCAATATCAGTTCCACCGCGAAGGCGTCATTTCGGAGATTATCAAGCTGGCGGAAAAGCCACTATCGACCGAGGAACGACATGATTCCCTCACTGCCAATGCATCCCACGATGCTGCGGAGTCTGGTCGGGAATCGCAACTGTCCGAATCACGTGCGGCCAGCGAAGAACCAATGGACCAGCGAGAGGACAGCCCGGAAGACGATGAGGAACAGGACCAGGAACAGGACGACTATGACGACCAAGAAGGTGCCGAGGATGAGGACGATCAGGACGAGGATCGTGATGACGAAAATGACATGTCGGACTCGGAGAGCTCTTCCTCTTTCTCGGCTCGTCCCCTGTCGGTGGACGCCGCCATTAACGATCAAGTGATCCGTAACGCCCGTGCTTTCCTCGAGGTCTACGAGAGGAGCGGGGGCAAATATATGCGCGAGAAGGCCTCCGAGATTCTCACTGAACTGCAGACCCTGGCTGCAGATATCGAAGCTTGCTACCTCAGATACGGAAGCGGTGATGGTGTCCAACTCTTCTCGAGACTAGCCTCATACTTTGACGCGGATGCGCTGGAGGGCATTACGAGCTCCGAATTGCTCAATTCGGGAATTATCAAGGTCCTCTTGGATGTTTTGGGCGACCCTCAAGGTATGGCTGCTCACCCACCGTCCCACCATTTGCCCCATTCCTTTCTGGTTCCAGTCATTTGCTCACAGTTGTTTCTTTACAGCTCCGTATATGCACAACGCTCGCACGGCGTTTCTGCAGGCTTTTATGGGATCGGGCATCTCCGGAAAGACTAAGGATCGGACTTCTTACAGTACACCGTTTAGTATTCTGATTCACAAGTTGCACGATTTGCTCAGCAGGACTGAACATTTCGAGGTGACTACCGTCAATCACAATTCGCTGGAGAACACGCGGAGCAATGCTACGCACATGCTGTCGAAGCAACTCAGGCTTAAGCTTGTTGCCGATGAAGACTCTGACATCCCTCGCCCCTACATGAACATCATGGTTTCGATCCACGCCATTGCAACCTTCAAATCGCTTGACGACTTCCTGCGCCCTCGGATAAGCCTATCGGACCGGCCGAGAAATACCCGTAACAGAGACGCGATCCTGTCTCAGCTGGCCGGTGGTGCACGGCCTCGTGATACCCCCGGTGGGAGCAACGATCCGCTGGGTGGCGACTCGGCGATTCCTCGCCCGCCATCCTCGAGTACGAACGCCAGCACTCGGGACTCCAGAGTCACCAACAATGCAAAGCCTTCGTCGCAAGCAGCTCAGCGATCGGCTCCGACCGACACTCGTGACCGACCAACGGCATCAAGACGATCGGGACGGCATCAACCCCCAAGTGCGGACGAAGACGAACATGGGGACGAGCCTCTGGAGTGTGCCGACGAGAATCACCTAAGTGAGGACGAAGACGAAGCCGAGGGTGAAGGCGGGGGCGAAGGAGAGGACGAGGAGCTCAACGCAATTGTCGACGATCTTGAAGACGACCTCTCCGATGACAATGCTCCGGATCCCAGCGCGGTGAACATGGAGGTTGCTTCAACGGGCAAGGTGACTGCTCGCAAGGATGACGGCACTCGCGTCGCCACCCCCTCGCAGGCTACTACGCCCGCGTCCAAGCCTTCTTCGTCTGCACCAAGCTCGGCACCTCAGTCGATGGGAGGCGGTTCGTCGGCCCTTGCTGGCCGCCCATTCTCTTCCTACGCTTCAGCGATGGCGTCGATCCCTCAGGATTGGCACATCGAGTTCAGCATGGACGGGAAGCCAATTTCGTATGATACGACGATATATCGCGCGGTTCATCTCCATCGTGAGCGCCTTGATGATCCACACTCGATGAACGTGTGGTCCGCCACGCATACCGTCAAGTTCAGGCGAGTTCCTGGACCACCTCCTCCGGAACCGTCCACAATAACATCGAGCATATCGGATCCCTCGGGCCGCGATGAGAAGACCGGACTGCCCCCGTCGCTCAGCAAGGACCCGACCACTGCCTCCATACTACGGCTGCTTGGCGTTCTCCACGAGATTAACGCTCATCTCGATGATATACTGGCCGAGAGCAAGGAGCTGATTGCGATCACTCCCGAACCTCTATCCCAGTTTATCAACACGAAACTGACCGCCAAGCTCAACCGTCAACTCGAAGAGCCCTTGATCGTCGCCAGCAGCTGCCTCCCAACCTGGTGTGAGGACCTCGCGCGACAGTTCCCTTTCCTGTTCCCCTTCGAGACGAGACACCTATTCCTCCAGTCGACGGCTTTCGGCTACGCCCGCTCCATGATGAGATGGCAGAATCAGCAAGGGGATGACAGCCGCCGTGACCAGCGTCGAGACGACCGTCCGTTCTTGGGCCGGCTGCAGAGGCAGAAGGTTCGCATTTCCAGATCACGCATCCTGGAGTCTGCCATGAAGGTGATGGAGCTGTATGGCTCGTCGCCTAGTATCCTTGAGGTCGAATATTTCGAAGAAGTGGGAACCGGCCTGGGTCCTACTCTCGAATTCTACTCGACCGTCTCAAAGGAGTTCTCGAAGAAGAAACTGAAGATCTGGCGAGAGAACGAGTCCAACGAGCAGGACGAGTATGCATTTGGCAAGTACGGGCTGTTCCCGGCTCCAATGAGCGACGAGCAGGCTGCCACGGAGGCAGGGAAAAAGCAGCTGCATCTGTTCAAGGTTCTGGGCAAGTTTGTTGCACGCTCGATGCTCGATTCGAGAATCATCGACATCTCTTTCAACCCCACATTCTTCCGCATCGGCGACAGCTCGTCTACCGTTACCCCCTCTTTGGGCACGGTGAAGGCGGTCGATCAAGATCTTGCCAATTCGCTTCTGCTGCTGAAGCGATTCGCCAATGCCAAGGCAGCAATCGAGCAAGACCGGTCGCTGTCACCGGCTCAGAAGTCGCACGCTCTCCAGAATGTGGAAGTTGATGGCGTCCGAGTGGAGGATTTGGGGCTTGATTTCACCTTGCCAGGATATCCTGCCATCGAACTAATAAAGAACGGCTCCAATATCCCTGTGACGATCGAGAATGTCGACCTGTACGTTGACCGCGTAGTCGATCTGACCTTGGGCAGCGGTGTCCGGCGTCAGGTGGAAGCTTTCCGCGCGGGCTTCTCTCAGGTCTTCCCATACTCGTCGCTCAAAGCCTTCACACCGAACGAACTGGTCATGCTGTTTGGGCGTACCGAGGAGGATTGGTCCATCGAAAGTAAGTCTTTTTCTTCTCCCCTTCTGACGTCCTGGGAATAGTTGAGCTGACGGCATCTGCAGCTCTCATGGATTCGATCAAGGCGGATCATGGCTTCAACATGGACAGCAAGAGCGTGCGAAACTTGCTGCAGACCATGAGCGAGTTCACTCCGGAGCAGCGCCGTGACTTCCTCCAGTTCGTCACGGGAAGCCCGAAGCTTCCGATTGGCGGTAAGACGAACTTCTGCCGGATGAGTTCTTTTTACTGTTTACTAACACTTCTCGTCAACAGGTTTCAAGAGCCTGACGCCAATGTTCACGGTTGTGTGTCGGCCCAGCGAGCCCCCCTACACGCCCGATGACTATCTTCCGAGCGTAATGACTTGTGTGAACTATCTCAAGCTGCCAGACTACAGCAGCCTGGAAGTCTTGCGTGAGCGGCTGCTTACGGCCATCCGGGAGGGCCAGGGGGCTTTCCATCTGTCTTGAAATCTTTTTTTTTCCCTTTCACTTTTTCATATTACGGCATTGTGCACCTTTTATTCTCTCTTCTCATATTTGTTTCTACTGGGCAGATACTAGTATCACCATGAACAGCATACCCTGACTCTTTCGGAACGGATCAAGGTTGTAGTGATGGTGGCATCGGTAATTCACGGTCTAAGGTCGAGGGCTGTAGTTCGGATTTGTTTGCTACCCTGACTTGGTTCTAAGGCGCAGAGGGTTGTGTGTAGTAATGATTTTAGATAGGAATGCCACTGCATGAGCGTCGTGGTTGAATCAGTGGTCCGTTATTTGCCTTCGTAGCTGGGAGGCCTTCTATTATTATCTCATTGGTGAAGCTTCCTCGTGCTTTGGACACAAAGGCGATGGTCCTTTTTTTTTCAGATAATGATGAAGGATGTATGTACGAATGAGAATAACAAGGTTAGTAAAAGAGTCTAAATTAAAACATTATCTCTAATTCCTGAATATATACGATCCGATAAATACCGCGATTGACATCTTCTAAATATGGTATCCACCTGGCTTATATCTTCATGTCGAAAATTCAGCTCTTGTACAACGAAGGCAGAGACTATCACATCAAGTCAGTACACTATCATCAGCTAAAACAAAAGAGAATCCATCCAGGAATGAAATCAAAAATACCCACCTGCGCAAACTTGGGCTCCACAAACAACGCCTTCGCCTCCGCCACCAGCTCTCCCTCTCCCTTTGCATCCTCCGGCAACCTCTCCAGCCTCCCCTCCACCCATGCCTTCCGCCCCTCAACACCCACCGTCCGCGCCCGCAACACGTACCACCGCTCCGGCGCCGCAGGCGCCCGATAATCCACGTTCAGATTCGCCGTCACCCCGACCCGACTCGGCAGATACGGCAGCGCCGTCCGCGCAAACACCTCGTCGAACAGCACCGTCAGCAGCCCGCCGTGCACGTACCCCGGGTGCCCGCACAGCTGCGCGCCCAGGTGGAAGATGGAGACCACTTCCCGTCGCGCGCGCGAGGTGAAGAGGTACGGTGGGATGGTGAGTTTGCCCGGGCCGGTGAGGAGGCCGGCGATGAAGTGGTGCGGTTTGAGGGAGGATGGCATGGTCAGGTGTGGGCGGGTTTCGGTGAAGGAGGGATCGGCGCGGAGGGAGCGGAGGAGGGGGTGCTGCGTGATGAAGTCGGTGTATTGCTTCTGGAGGTTGGGGTCGGAATTTTCCTCTTGCAATTGGTGGGTGGGGGTGGTGGTGGTGGAGGGATGGATGTTGTTGTTCGCGTCGTAGGCTACAGCGGCGGCGCCCTGTATGGATCGTCTCGTCGTTGATGTCGATATTGATCTTTGTCCGGGGTTGATGATGTTCATGTTTATGCCATGGCGCGGTGCGATGGTGATGGTGGCATTCTGCAGCCCTGATCTACAGAGCCTGGGGAAGGCTCGGAGGAGCCAGGACATGGATGTCGACATCTAGGATAGTAGATGTGTAGGTATCTGTTATTTTGCTGTCAGCTTATTTCTTTGTATGTATGTTGAGCTGCAGCCCTACAGGGCTTCAGGCAGGCAGATCGTCAAATGGGGCTTAGGCTTAGGGCTTGGGCTTACCGCGTGGTGTTCGAGTCAAGAAAGAAATGTGATTCGCTTATCAATTGGGAAAAAAAATCGACAGGGGTCGAAATCAAGGAAACTTGATGCAGTTTTCTATGAAACGATTGGATGGCAGTATCTATATACTGCTCTCTCCGCGAGATAGAAACAGAAAAGGGGAATAGGAAACGGGAAAAAGAAGAGAACCACACATGACGAAATCCCAGGAAAACCCATCCAGGGCGGCGGATCCCCCTAGGTATGATACAGTAGATCGACTCGAGAAATTTTAAGCCGGTGGAGCCCTGTTGACGCGCAGGGACAAGACCAAGTGGAGGTGTTTGGCCGTGTCGGGACCGAGAGAGATTATCGGCAAGCCGATCCGAACGGGAAACTCTGTGGTTCTCCTTTTTCCGTTGGGGGTCGGAGATATGAACCATGACTCGAAAACGCACACTTCATGGCTGTATTCACGCAATGACATACGCCCCGCGATCTCCAGGGCATATATTCTGGGTCCTCTCCAGGCCATTGAATGGTTGCTTGCTCAATAATAGCTGTCGATGAGGTGATGATCGGACCGGATCGGCAGAGGTCGTGGCTTGTGGTTGTGGCGGTCCGTGGCGGGCGGCAGCCCGTCGTCGTCGCCAATGAAATGCCGCGCGGTTCGAAAACCTCTGGCCCACTGATAAGCGAGGCAAGTGGCTAAGAATTCCACTTTTTTTGGATTCCAGGCACTATTTCTACGCATTGACGTTCCTTCTGTTGGGTTGGCTGTCAGTGTGTGTGTGTGTGTGTTTAGGGAGATAAGAGAACGGAGATACCTCGGGTTTGACGGTGGTCCTTGCAGCCCCTTGGCCCTTGCAATCGTTGGTGGAAAGCAGTCAGGGAGGGAGAGAGGGTCCATCTACAAAGTATACAGGCTCTCGGGACTCGATTTATCAGCTCCTAGGCTCCAATATTACAGGATTTGGAGCACATCGATTTCATACCAGTAATATTTCACAGACTTATCTGTGACACGAAGATCAAACAGATAGATTCATCAGCCATCTTCAGGGCCCAAAACTAAAGATATATACGTATTTGAAACAAGCGCATCGAGCGCATTCCGCACTATATAGCCGCGCAAGTCGTGGTCTCAGGACGATCGGCAGAGACTCTTCGGAGGTTCTTTATGGGGGAATTCTTTGCTCAGTCTCTGACCAGATACTCTTCAACAGAACATGAATTCAACAAGAGGATCACATTCTTGATATCTTTTAACATCTTCAACAATGACTTTCTATGTGTGGGTTCTTGCTGCACTCTTCGGCATGCCATGCAACAGATGTTTGCTGAGTGTTTGTTGAGCTCAGTTCAAGACATAGAGAGAGAGACAGACAATTTGTCGACTGGACCAATAAATACCGTTTTAATGAAAGTCAGTGTTTAGAAAGATGAGCTCCAAGTGCAGTGCAGCAGACAACATACGGCCTATCTCACAGTCTGTGTTCAATGGTTGGCAGCATTTATCCAATCTTGAAAAGCTTCCTGTTGAGTTCTAGGGCGCCTAGTACTGACTAGTATGAATCGGAGAGGTCCAATTTTTGAATCTATCTAGGGTAACAAGCAATTTATATACATCCAGGATTGTGTATACAGGACTAATCAGGTAAAATAGACAAAAATAAGTGAGAATAAGCAAAGGGTAAGCAAAAAGGGTCACATATATTGACCTTCAGAATATATGTTCCCATTGAGCGCTGCCTAATCCTTAAATAAATAGTGGTCATATATGGCTGAGACTTCCCCTCCCAGAGCTGTTGTGAGAGAACATTTACACAGACAGTGATGAGGGGAACATTGATAATGACTGCATGAAGGAGATACAGGTCATATAGATCCAGTATCTACTGGGAGAGTTTGAAGAAATACAGGTGGGCAAATGTTACGGTTGTCATGAGCTGTTCTGTGCTTACCTAGATACCTTACTATTCACATTATATTTAATGCTAACCTAAATTGAACTATTGAAGTTTTCTATTCCTCCGATCTTTATATAGCATAGCCTCCTCACATGATGAGATTCTACAATAATAATAATAAGCCACTGCTACTGCCGCCGAAGACAACAATTTTGAGGATGATAAAGATACCACAGCAGGCAGGAATGAGGTCGACAATGAATTCAACACACCTCATGACTTGAACTACTGCATTGGAAGCTCCCACAATGGCTTTTTTAGATCATGTGTGCACGGTCGGTTGAACAGGCTACAGAAACCGGGTTGCTGAAGAAGCAGCAGTAGTGGCAGAAGAATCTCTCTGCAGGTACAACCACGCAGCGGCAATGACAATGACTCTAAGGACAATCATATCAACAACAGATATCATGAATTCTACTGCTGAGAATCAAGCAAGTGCTGCCTCTCCCATCAGTGGACATGTCTGATTCTTCCTTACTTTGCACCCAATACTTTCCATGTCCTCCTAGAGAGACCAGCTTGATTGAGAGAGAGAGAGAGAGAGAGAGGGAGGGAAGGAGAGAATAATCTGCCGCCCAATGTTTAATTACACAATGGCTCTGGCTCTGCCACACCTTTATTATATGTCCTCTCCAAACAACCAACCCCTCAAGCAGGAGCAACCTGTCCTGTCCTGGGCTCTCAGATTCACAGCTGCAAGTGCCATTTGGCTGATGAAGCGCTGGATGTCGAGTGTATCAGGAAGAGAATGCTGGAATAGCTCCAGAACTACCATATACACAGATCCAATGTATGGGGACAATTAATAAATTGGTCGTTGGAGAAGAAAGATGTCGCCTGAGGTTGCTTGTCTGGCGATGGGAGTCAAGAGTTAGTGGAGGATGCTAATAAAATAAGTCTCGAGGGCATACAATATGTGTGTGTGTTTGTTCGAGGGCGCGGTGTATTGGTCTGATAAGTCCAGGCGTCTAGTAGTGATCCATCGGAAAGTGATCAACTGGAAGGCTGAAATCTCTAATCCACTATGCCAGGTCCAGTTTTCTTCTTTTTAAGTTCAGTGAATCTGGTGTCTGGGAGTTAATTGGATACTTCAGATATAATTGTGATGAAATGCTGAGTGCGTAATATTCAATGTCACCCTGCTTTGGTGCCTGCAACTGGGCATTCTATTTCTGTGTGTGTTGGCGTATATAGGGTCGGAAACTTGCAAGGCAAATTGGTAACATTGTCTTTTTGTTCAACATTCTGTGTGGGCGTTCACGGTTAATGGGCGCGATCATTGCAAGGTGATTACGTGACATGGCAAGCTTGAGGTTCGAGAACCATACAATCAGACCATATTTTTACCTAACACCTATTATTTATATATCTAACTCCCGTTTCACATAATCCAAAAACTTTGGCAAGGGTATAACACATCCAACAAATAGGTATCATGAACACACATCGCAGAATCAACACACAGACCGTAACGCCAGCGCCATTCATTAATCAATTCATAATGAAATTCATCCACCTCGCGTCCCCGGATCCTCCGTGACCCTCTACCTCCCCTCCTCCCATGCCCTGCTGTCCCTCGCCCTCGAAGCATGGGATGGCTGTAAATTCGCCAAGTTCCTGCGGGAAGTTGGACACGAACCCTTCGAAGCCAAAGTGCGGCATCTGTGAAGGAGGCGAGGTTGTGGTGTCGGAACCAGCTGCGGCACTGTCCGCGTCGCTTCCGCGCATCGTGCCATTAGTGGAGCCGGTAGTAGCCGTAGCGACGGGTGCAAGGTGCACTCGGGTTCCTGCTCCGGCTACCTGACCCTGGAAAGTCGCCGTGGCGGGCGACACCGGTCCATTCTTCCACAGCATCTCCCAATTTTTGAATCGTTCATACCCGGAGTCGACAGCCCCAGTATTGTTCTGGGCTTGTGCCTCAAGTAATGCCTCAAGGCGGCGGATCGCGCGTTCCAGAACCTCGATGTCATTGACAGATGACCGAGCCGATCCCACACCCATCGACATGGTCTTGATCATGGCCATACCTTGCTCGAGCGCATTTCGTAGTCGCTCCGTCCGCTTTGTCAGACTCTGAGCAAGAATAACAAGCAAAGCTGCACGGCATGAGCTAAACTCCGTGTAGGACGCTCGAGCAAGACCGGTCTCGTCGCGCAGGAGGCGGCACAGATCGATGATCTCGAGAGCCGCTTCGACGCAGTCAATGACTAGGGTGGAACGGCCTTTGGAGCGACCAGTTGCCGCTTTCTGGAGCGGTCCATTAGGAGCGGGTTGATTTGTCCCTTTCGCACTGCTGAAGATGAACGGTCGCCCTATAAATATCCTGGTCAAGCAGTAGTCTAGCTTCAGATGCACATTGGAGCGGAAGAGCCCGCCTGAAGGGTTGAGATCCCTGCAACAAGTCTCTTCCGGCAATGTCGCCCACCAGTCTATAAGCTGCTTCCTCAGCGTCAAGAGCTTTTCGAGGCAATCTGGCTGTGGTTGTTGGCCTTTTCGGCATTTCCGCAGTGACGATCTGGGAAATGTAAGTCAACGTTGAATCCTAAAAAAATGTATGTACGGTCAAGACATACATTTCGTCTGCGATTTCTCCCAGTTTTAGGGTCAACGTTATCAACGCCACCATGTTCGTGAAGTTCGACACCTGACCAGAAGGCCTCAAGCTTGGAAGGTCGACCGGCAAGGCAGCGTCCACGTCAGAATGTGACATGGAGGCAGGCCTGCCGTGTTGAATACTGATACGCCTGTCATTGTGTCAGTTGGCTGGGACTGTAAAAGGTACGAGGATATGTCGTACTTCTCTATCGTATAAGCTGTCCAGAAGACTCGGTTTCGGACTTCAACCATATGCGGATCCAGCCCCTCTCCGTAGTATTTTCTGTGCATGCCATTTTGGATTGCCATCTTGAGCGCTAAGCCGAAGTATGTATATGAGAGACCAGACGTATCCAGAGGCAGTAGGTACGTTCCGATCAGTAGGCAAGCCTGCACACTCCGAACGGAGGCCGTGGTGATTATATCCGGGAGAAGCTTGGACGCAAACTGGTAGAACGTGAGACCGACCTCGTCTTCAGAGAAACGGTGGTCATCGGACGAGAGCTTGTTGACAGGTGTCGGAGAGTCCATGTGCGCGAATTGGGTGCCAATGGCCAAGACCATCAGAATTGCGCAGACAGCACCGGCGTCGGCCGAAGTAAGACTGGAAGGATTTGTGTAGCAAGTATTCAGCTTCTCGCGCAGCCAGTCTTCCTCGACATAGAAGTTGTTTGTCTGAGCATATTTAAAGAAGGTCTGCACCAGAAAGTCTGCCACATAGCGGGGAGGGAGACACGTGATGGATGCTGAAACAAGAGCTGATCCTGACTGAAGCTGCGTGGCGCGCCACCGCTCCTCAAACTGCGCCGTCTCTTGGGCATCCTACAAATGGTGAGCCAGAGTGTTCAACGCAGGGGGGGGGGGGGTTGACAGAAATAATACCTCAGGAGAAACGGTCTTCATCCACTCATCGATTTTCCGTCTGATCTTCATGGAGAAGTTCAGATAGGAGAACTCCCCGGAATACTCTGTGAGGGGTCAGACATGCATTCAATTGAATTCACGACATATATTATAAGGAGAAGAAAGCCACGACTTACGTGTCGTATTGTCAGGAAGAGCTTTGATGGTGAAGTCCTCGTCGTCGATGGCAAGGTCCTCCAGCTCCTCGAGTTCGACCTGAGTCGGGGGCCCGTCTACGTCAGATCCCTGGTGCTGCTTCTCCAGGTCTTCAGCGACCTTCCGCAGCGACTCAATGTCGAACGAGATGCCGGGGACATGATGGGCCAAGATCTTCTCCATATACCGCACGCGCTCGGCCTCTGTGCCCTCATCGCGATTGAGGCTGGCGGTGCGCTCCAGACTCCTGGATACAAAAAGCTGAGCTTCGAGATTGAAATCATGTCGCTTGCTATAGATATCCCTTACCTGTCCATGGAGGCCCGTGTGGCCCTGTCTCCCTGGTCCGGGGCATTGCTGAAGACGCATTGGCGGTGATAACGCGCACATCGTCGACACGGCACACCGCCCTCGCACTTCTCCTTTACCCTGCGGCATCCATCACACCTGCACATGGATCAATGCTTAGTTGCCTCTTCTCCCCATCTTGGCCCATGCTAGGGCTGAAAATCCGGGGTTTCAGTGCACGCTTACGCTCGTACAGCCCTCTTGCGGTTCTCCTCTGCGACGCGGGGCCGCTTCTGCCGCCCCGGCTGGGGGGCCGGTTGTGCGTCCATGACGCTTTCTCCAGACTCACAAGTCAGAGAGAATTCGACCTCCTGCCACGGGCATCTAAGCCGCTGGGTCTCATTCTCCCCGATTCGGGCCGTGGACGGGAGCGGCGGAGACAAGGTGTTGGTTGGAGAGAATCGGCATTTGGCGAGGCACTAAAGTTGCGCAGCATCAAGTCGATAAGCGCGATAAAGTTGGATCGGAGATTCGGAGTTAAGAAGACCCCGCAGCCTGTCGCCACAGATGCCGCTCCGGGAAACCGGACACCTGTGGCTCGGGGATGTGCAATGGGCGGTGAACGTCGAACTGTAATAAAACACCTGCTCTGAAGTCATTGCTGACAAGAATATTATGTAGTGTGTTGGGGCATACATAACAGTTCATCTATGGGCTGTACAGCACTTGCGACAAGCTGTTTACACAGTAGGTGCTCAGTGGAATGACAGGGACAGAGAATTGCATCATTTGCATGCAACTGAATATTTTGTTGCCGGATTAGTATATGCGTCCAAAGACAATATGCATCTGTTCAATTTAAATCTTGTTATCACCTTTGCCAAGAGCCAGAACCACTGATCTTCTCAGAACCCTTCAACCTGCGTACCGATATTCAACTCACCCGCAATATCAAGCAGGGTCTTCCCAACAACCAGATCCATGATTCCCATACCCACACATTTGAAAATGACATTACACCCATCTGGGACGGTGACCGTATCAACCTCCTTCCCAGGAACAAAGAGTTCACCAATCTCGACCAACTGTTCCTCTCCCACCTTCGCCATGATCAGCTCCCCCGCCTCCTCAAGACACGCCTCCTTCGAGTCGACGTAGATCTTGCCACCGCCGGAGAGCAGCGTAGCGGAATCCACTTCCTGCATGTGCGGCTTGTACGACCCGATCAGGGAGATGAAGCGCTGTTTCCCGGTGGGCTCCAGATACGCGTACGGGAAGAGTGGCTCCGTGGACGGCGTGCAGCAGAAGAGGACGTCGCTTGCCGCGAGCTCTGAGCGGAGTCTTTGGTCGAAATCTGGCGTGCCTTCCTTGGCTAGGACGGTCATGGAGACATCAGGATGCAATGGGCGAAGACCCGAAAGGACCTCGTGGTCGATATATTCGAGCCTCTTCCGTCCCCGGTTGATGAACGTGATCCGCTTGATTGCTCCCTTCGGGACGAGGAGCAGCGCCAACCGCGCATGCCACTCCGCCTGTCTCCCAGATCCGAAAATCACTATGTTGTCCTTTCTTAGAGAAGAACAGCGGGTGAAGAGGGTCATCGTCGCCAGGGCGGTCCGGAACGCCGTGACTTCGGCCGCGCTGAGCAGGCCCGTCAGCTTGCCCTCGGGCGAGAAGACGTTGATGACGCCGACCACGCCGCCGGCGCCGGCGCCGGGTATGGTCACGATCTTGATCCCGGTGCTGGTGGTGTTCGAGGCGGGCATGAAGAGGGAGGTGTTGTTGTCCCTGGTGACGATGTGGCTCCGCAGAGGCTGGTGAATCAGCTTTTCGGATCCAGATGCGGACTGCGCGCTGAACCGGCCCAGGGATTCGGAGAGAGCGTTCAAGAGGCGCTGACATTGCTCTGGCGTCAGGCGCCGGAGCATTTTGGAGAGATCGTGCTCTGGGAGAAGCAGCATCTTGAGGGCGCGGTTTATTAAATCAATGCGGGTTGCGCAATTCTCTTTCCGGGGTCCTTTTGTGAAAGTATAACTTGAAGTGCCGTCTCTCTGATGAGACAAGGTTATCCCAAAAGAATTCTGTTGTATATAGCTTCCTGGCGTGTTTTTGTTCTCTCCCGATGTCGGACACCTAGAGCAGATATCTAAACCCGCCAACCGGTCAGGCACCCGGAGATAGCACGCTCTGCCCCAGTTGTCAACAATAGGGCGGAGAAGCTCAGGAACCACAGGCTACAACAGATTCAAAAGAAGCAAAAATCCGAAATCAACGGTCCAGTGAGCTTGTTTGAACAGACACCCGAAGGAGAAACGGTCGGAGATCGGGACAGCTCCGACCGCATCTGATTCGTCCAGAGACACCACATCTACTCCGTAACCGTTTAACCCCGCATAACTGTGCTTTCGCAGTATAAAACACAAACAAGTACCATATTGGTGGTGTCGATTTAGACAAGTTCTTGCTCAATTGAAAGCTTGATACCACATATTGAACATTCAACGTGTCTTTTTCTCTCCCTCCCTCCCTCCCCCTCTCTCTGAAAGGCCTTTTTGTACCCCGCATTGAAATGCTCTCTAAGTCTCGGACGTGGGGCAAGTTGGATCCGACCGCATATACATCTTAACTACACCAGAAGACGGACGATACAAACAATCCGCCATTGAATAAAGAAGAAGGCGAACCGCCCGGTTAAAGGACCACAGAACGGGACAATTCATTTTCGAAAAATAATAATAATAATAATTGACCTCCTCTCCCAACATGGACGTCTTCACCACCCTCTCCCGCCGCCCCGAACTCGCACCCATCCAATGCATCGACATGCACACGACCGGCGAGCCCACGCGCATCGTCATCTCCGGCTTCCCCGACCTGCCGGGAACCACCCTCCTCGAGCAGCGCGCCCACGCGAAACAGCAACACGACTGCCTCCGCGCGCGCCTCATGCTCGAGCCGCGCGGCCACAGCGACATGTACGGCGCCATCCTGCGGCCCCGGACGGAGCTCGTCGACGCGGGCCAGGCCCACGTCGGCGTGCTGTTCACGCACAACGAGGGCTTCTCGACCATGTGCGGGCACGCGACGATCGCGCTGGGACGAGTCCTGGTCGACACGCACGACGAGACCGTGTTTCCTCGCCGGGCGCAGTGCGTGTTCGATCCCGTGGAGCGGGTGACGCGGGTGGATCTGCACGCGCCGTGCGGGGTGGTGAGGATCGAGGTCCCGACGACGGAGGATGGGAGGGCGTCGGATCCCGAGAGGCCGGTGGCCTTTGTCTCCTCCCCGGCGTTTGCGTCGGGGATTGGTGTCGAGGTCCAGATCCCGGAGGAGAAGCGCTGGCCGGAGCTGCGGGGACGGACGAGCGTCGTGCTCGATGCGTGTTTCGGGGGCACGTTCTACGCCGTCGTGTCGGCGAAGGAGCTCGGGTTCCCGGATGGGTTGCGCAGGGTCGACATGGACGCGATGGGCCGCGCCGTGAAGCTGCTGAAGAGCCATCTCGTGGACGCGCCCGAGTTTGCGCCGTGCATCACGCACCCGACGACGCCGGATCTCTCGTTTCTGTACTCGGTCATGGTCGTGGACGACGAGCTGGGCGTGGTTCCGGAGGGCTCCGAGGGCGCTGAGACGGGGTTGTGCTATTTCGCGGACCACCAGATCGATCGGTCCCCGACGGGGAGCTGTGTCGTTGCGCGGATGGCTCTGGCGTACGCCAAGGGGCTCAGGAAACCCGGCCAGCGATGGACGTACCATTCGCTGGTGTCCAATGCGTTTGGGGGGAAGGGGGGTTTCACGGCCTCGATCGTCGAGGAGGTCAAGATCCCGGGCGCTGAGGGAGTCGCGGCGGATGGGGTGCTTGTTCGCGTCGAGGGACAGGCGTATTACACGGGTTGCTCTACGTTTATTGTGGAGGAGAGTGATCCGATATCAGCTAACGGGTTCTCGATGAAGAGCATCTGTTCGTAGAGGGTCTACTTGTTAGTATTCATGATGCGTATAGATTGGAACGTCATGGCCTGATGAGTATGATATCGATCGCCTTGAATGTTAAGAGCAGTTAGAGATCGTCGGCAGCATAAGAATTACGTCCGTTCCAAGATTCCGAGGGAAAGTCCTTCCGTTGAATGTGCTGTAAGTCAACTATGCGCGAATATCTCTTGCGAAACAAGGCCGTCTATATCTACAGGGTACTCTCTAACCAGCGTGATATCCCAATGTGCTTCTCCGACAGGTATCAAACAACAGCTGAACGAAGGAACCCCGAACAAAGATACATAGATATTAAATTAAACGGTCACCACCGATCACAATCATTATTAGTTTAGTTTGCAAAGCCGAGCGCCTTGCGCAATCTCCGCTTCAGCTCCGCCGCCATCGCCGTCTTTGACTGCTGCGTCCGGGCCACAGCCTCCGTGTTCTCCACGGCCCGTCTCATCAGGAAGCCCATGCACTCCTTGACCGAGCCCCACGTCAGGAGCTTGTAGACGTTCGGATTCTCCAGCGCAGCAGCAGCTTTCGGCTCTTCTGAGTTACCGCTCCGGTAGCCCTGCACCAGCTCGCAGCTGACCTCGTCCGCCATGCCCTGCAGCTGGGCGTAGGCGAGCTCGACGCGCGGCTCGCCGCGTGCCGCCTGCTGCAGGCGGAGGCTGTGCGCCTTCCGGACCGAGTCCTGGTTGTGCGTGGCGATGATGACGTTGACCGGTGGGAGCTCCTTGTTGGCGTGCGCTTCTCCGGACGCGGGCTTCAGCGTGGAGTTGTACTGTCTGGTCAGGAGGGCCTCGACGATGCCGTCGTAGCACCGGTCGGTTTCCTCCTTAGTGGACCAGATCAGGTGCCGCGGCTCCGTCTTCAGGTACGCGCCGCGCACGAGCTTCACGCCCAGCGTGTACCCCTCCTGGCGGGAGATCTCCAGGTGCTTTGCGATCGTGGTGGGCGTGGAACGGAGGTAGGCCTGGTACGTGCCGTACATGGTCGCGCGGCCGGGCGTCTTCGAGTTGCAGTATTTCTGGTATCTCAGGGTCCAGGCCTCGATTCCGGGCTGGACGGCCTGCTCTTCGGCATCGACTAGGAGACGCGCGCCTCGGGCAATCGCCGAGTCGCAGACAGCGCGGATGGCAGAGTCGATGTAGTCTGGTGGGGGGAGCTGCTTCTGTAGCAGCTCCAGGGCTTGCGCTCCCATGCCGGTCAATCTGCAATGGTTCAGTCAGGCCTTGAAGAATGCGAAATGGTAGGGGAGACCTACTTCAACGCAACAAAGTCTCCCTCATGCGCCATGTCCACGGTCTGCAGTGTTCCTTTCAACCACGTCTCCACATCCTGGCGAGCGGCTTTCTCGTCCAGGGGTCCCTTGCTCTCCCCGACCAGAACCTCGCGGGCATATCCCAGAAGAACACCCCGGTATCCTAGCCGCTTGATCTCGTCGATAGAACGCTGCACCTCAGCTTTATTCTCGCCGGCGTTGAACTGCTTGTATATAGTGTTCTTGACAAGCCAGTTCAGCAGGGGATTCCGGGCGACATCCAGGACGGGGTTCTTGGGATTCGCCAGGACTGATAGCGTGTATATGCATGGTTTGAGGAGGATGGGGGATGACGAGATGGAGAGGATTATAAGGGAGCGCAGGACGGTGGAGAGAGGGAGTATGGAGAGCGGAGAGCCTGGGTCACTCCTTTGGAGAGGAGGGTGATGTATAACATTGCTCGTGGATGCTCTCTCTGCGCTCGCGAGGGACGACCTCGCATTGCTCGTGCTGCTCACATATCTGCATCCGGGAGATGGGCTAGCGCGGATGGCTACCGTCCGCAGAGGGCGAAGCGCAGGCTTCATCGTAGCAGCCATATCAGTGAATGATAAGACTCCAGATACCGCTCCCTCTGTGATTAATCAGAAAGTATATGTCAAGGTATTAAAAGATACGAAGATACGAGACATTAACGGAGGATTAATCGCAGATAAAGGGAATTGGGCGCATGACCATCTCTATTAGTATCATCACGAAGAGACCGGCTCTGAACCGCCTCGACCGGCACGGTGTTGAGACAGGTGCTGTCCATGCTGCCATCGCGGTGGAGCGGTCACGGGTCCAATGTCTCAACCCCAGACTCCGGGACACAGATCCTCAACCCAACTCTTTCGGGCTGTCTGACGGCTTATCAGATGAGATCCATCGGCATCAGCATGCATCCAACCACTCGGGCTCGCTCCCTCACGGCCTATCGACGCTGACAGATCTCGATAAGGCGACCTGCGTTATCACTGACCGGGATATCAGCATGGCGTTTGTCTGACGGTTTGCTGCGGCCCGGGCGGCTAGCGTCGGTGCATGACCGGGTGCCCAGCGTCTCGGGCCGGTCCGGGGAGAAGAAAGACGGAGGGCCAGGTCACGGGTCGCTGCAGCGCGGCCGAAAAGAGTATGATAGCCGAGCAGACCGGGAAGCGATGCGGTCAGCGCACCGGCAACATCTGCTCGAGCCGGCATGCTACCCGGTCTGCGCGGCCGGTCACCTGACGTCTCCCCGCGCAAAACGCTGACTACAAGGTTTTTGTCATCGCGGCGCATCTCCGAGCGCGCCATCTATCTCGGGGGCCGGGGGCGGGCCCAATCGCGTGCTCCTTCTCGAAGCCTTCCAGCCGTCAAGGGACGCGATCTTCAGGCCCAGAGGCGCGGCTGGAGGCTCGCATGTCGTAACTGGCAGAGCCGCTGGACCGCGGCGACAAGCCGCCCCCAAGATACCCACAACGGTTCCCCGCGGGGCTTGCGCGCCACGACTTATAATTAATATTCTGCGCGACCGCGCGCAGGTCGATGATCTCTGCAAGGCAATTGCACCTGCACGGCCGCTCCATCTCCCTGCCAGATCATCGCCATGACTACTACTCCAAAGGGCCTGGAGGAGGCCAAGGTCGAGCCCTCACACTTCGCTCCAGGCGACTCCAAGTCTATGACCGGGGAAGTGAACGCCCTCACGGTGACTCATGGGGAAACCCATCGTGGGCTGAGCAGCCGCCATATTCAGTTTTTGGCACTGGGAGGATGCATTGGGACCGGTCTGTTTGTCGGGTCCGGGGCCACCCTTTCTCTCGTCGGTCCTGGTGAGTGTGCAATGAATCCGCGGACGAGAAGGCCTGATGGCAGTCCGCTAATGCATCGTAGCCCCGTTGCTCATGTCCTACATCGCCATGTCATCGGTGGTCTGGGTCGTCATGAACGTCCTGGGTGAGATGTCCACCTACTTGCCGGTCAAGGGCGTGTCGGTGCCGTACTTTGTCAACCGATTCACGGAGCCCAGTCTGGCGTTCGCCGTTGGTATGTTGCTACTCATTGCTAGTCCTTTTTGCGGATTCTGGCGCTGACATGTCTGCAGGGTATAACTACTGGTAAGAAAAACGTGATTTGCCTACGAAACGCGCGATGACTCATTGACTACCAAAGGTATTCGTTTTCGATGTTGATCGCTTCAGAAGTAACGGCTGCCGCTCTGATCATTGAGTATTGGACGGAAGCCGTCCCTGTCGCAGCATGGATCACGATTATCCTTGTTGGTATGCTTCGATCTCTTCCCAGCGTGGCTTGCGGAGGCGCTGACGGTATAGTCATCCTGGTTCTCAATGTCATCGCGGTCTCCTTTTTCGGAGAAGCCGAGTTCTGGTTTGCGTCGATCAAGATCATTGCCATTCTTGGGTTGATTATCCTTGGCGTCGTCTTGTTCTTCGGGGGCGGCCCCAACCACGACCGTCTCGGCTTCCGGTACTGGGTTCATCCCGGTGCCTTCAACCCGTACCTGGTCGGAGGAGCCACCGGCCGCTTCCTCGGTTTCTGGACCGCCTTTATCAGGTCGGGCTTCTCTTTCATCTTCTCGCCCGAGCTGATCACAACCGCGGCTGGTGAAGCAACATCACCGCGGCGCAACATCCCCAAGGCGACCAAGCGCTTCATCTACCGTTTGTTCGCCTTCTACATTCTCGGATCTCTGGTCGTCGGCGTCACCGTGGCGTACAATGATCCGGACCTGCTGTCGGGCGTTGAGCACGGTGGCCATGGCGCCGGTGCGAGCCCTTTTGTGATCGGTATCCAAAAGGCAGGCATCAAGGGACTGAACCACGTCATCAACGCCGCGATTCTGACCTCTGCCTGGTCCTCGGGGAATTCGTGGCTGTACGCGGGCTCCCGCACGCTCTACTCGCTGGCCTGCACTGGTCAGGCGCCAAAGGTCTTTGCGCTCTGCAACAGAAAGGGCGTACCTTATGTCTCCGTCCTCTTCACCTTTGCGATCGCCTGCTTGTCGTACCTGAACGTGTCCAACTCCGGCTCGACCGTATTCTATTGGTTCACCAACATCACGACCGTTGGGGGCTTTATCTCGTGGATTGTCATCCTGATTGCGTACCTAGTGAGTACCCTTTCGTCACTGCTTGATGTCCGCGGGAGACTGACTGTCTCACCAGCGATTCCGAGGTGCGATGAAATACCAGGGCCTGCTCCACACCATGCCTTTCAAGACGCCTCTGCAGCCGTACGCGACGTACTATGCGCTGTTCGTCGTGTCCCTGCTGACCCTGACGAACGGCTATGCGGTGTTCTTCCCGGGCCAATTCACCGCGTCGGGCTTCCTGGTGTCGTATCTGGTGTTTGCCATCTTCCTGGCGCTGTACCTGGGCCACAAGCTGTGGTACCGGACGCCGTGGATGACCAAGGTGTCCGAGGTGGATGTGCTGTCGGGCAAGGAGGAGATCGACCGGATGTGCGAGTATGACGAGGAGCGGCAGCCTCGAAACTGGCTGGAGCGGTTCTGGTTCTGGCTGGTGTAGGTGCGCGGAAGATATATACATATATGTACAGTACGGTATGTCGTGTAGGAGCGTTTTTCCACTTCTGGAGGGCTCCGGATAGACGAAAGCAACCGTGGCGTGGTTGTATGATGCTGTACGATGCTGTATGATGTATCAGGATCCAGATCTTCATGCCTGTAACACACGTCGGCGCTGGCCATCCGGGATCGACTGATGCAGCCGCAGCCCCTGGTGTTGCACGCCGGCCGTGCTCTGTCGCAAACTGCGGGGTAAGCACGGCCGGGCGGACCAGTCATGCAGAGGCTGCCGAGGCCGCGTGCCCAATCACCGCCCGGCGAATGCACCTGACCAGCGTCTCGCGGTCCCTATCCGGTCACGCACCCGGGCCGGTGGGCCCCGCGGGGAAGGAGCAGGTGGCATGGAGAGAGGAGAGCATGCAAGGGCACAGCGCTGGTCGTACGACCAGGCTGGCGGCGGCCGCACCGGTCCGGCCGTGGTTTAAATACTGCGTCCATCGCCATGGCTTCCCCGCTCCCACCCTGCTACACCACGAGCTCCAGCAGCTGCCTTCCGTCGTCTCCAAGGATTGTCGAGATTTGCTAGGAAACAGAAGTGACTCTTGCGAATATGAGACCGCCCTCCTCGATCTGCTACCGATCACGGCAGCTGTCGAGGCTACACGCGCTGTCATGCAGCTTCGCGCGGAGTAGGCGGAGTGCGGGCACTCTCGCCAGCTTCAAGGTCCCCAAGATCGAAAACGAACCCAACGTACGAGGTCCCGAACCGACCATTCGTGGTGCATGCGATCTGACCTCATATCTGGACAGAAACATTATGCCCCGGGAACGCTCGAGCGCAAGGCCCTCGAAGACGCTCTCGCGGCAACGAAGCAGAAAGCGCCGCTCAACATCCCCCTGGTAATAGGTGGGAAGGAGGTACGTGAGGGAGAAGCCAGATCCATGGTCCTTCTTTCGAGATGCTTAACACACCGCAGATCAAGAGCTCCAGCACCCTCACGCAGACGAACCCCGCGACACACAGCCCCCTGGCAACCTACTCGAATGCTACCGCTGCCGATGTCCAAGCCGCGATCGAAGCCGCGCTGGCCGCGAGGAAGTCGTGGGCCTCCACATCCTTCGAGGACCGTGCCAGCATCTTCCTCAAGGCTGCGAACCTGATCTCGAAGAAATATCGATACGAAATCATGGCGCTGACCATGCATGGTCAGGGCAAGAACGCATGGCAAGCCGAGATTGACGCTGCGGCGGAGCTGTGCGATTTCTTCAGGTGGGTTAGCGTTTGGAAATATATGTGATCTTTTCTTGCGCGTATGCTGATCAGAGTCCAGATTCGGCGTCAAATACGCTGAGGAACTTTACTCTCTGCAGCCCGTCATCAATTCACCGGGTGTCTGGAAGTAAGTCATCCCCCCCATGTCTCCCTTTTCGTCCGCGGATGACTAACCTTTTGATAGTCGCATTGAGTATCGTCCTCTTGAGGGATTCGTCTATGCGATCAGTCCATTCAACTTTACTGCCATTGGAGGCAACCTCGCTGGTGCACCCGCGTTGATGGGCAATGTTGTCGTTTGGAAGCCATCGCCATCCGCCATTGCCTCGAACTGGCTGGTCTATCAGATTCTCCTCGAGGCCGGCCTGCCGCCAAACGTCATCCAGTTTGTCCCGGGTGACGCAGAGGAGGTCACCAACATCGTTCTCAACCACCCTGAATTCGCTGCCCTGCACTTTACCGGCAGCACCAAAGTTTTCCGCTCGCTCTATGGAAGGATCGCCAGCGGAGTCGCAGAGGGCAAGTACAAGAGCTACCCTCGTATTGTCGGTGAAACGGGAGGGAAGAACTTCCACCTTATGCACAAGACCGCCGACGTCAGAAACGCAGTGTGCCACACCGTCCGTGGAGCGTTTGAGTATCAGGGTCAAAAGTGCAGCGCGACCTCGCGTGCCTATGTTCCGGCCTCGATGGCGGACGAGTTCCTGGGGGAGCTTATCGCAGAGGTCAAAAGGATCAAAGTCGGAGAGCCGTCTGATCTGACCAACTTCTGCGGCCCTGTCATCCATGAAGCGGCGTTTAACAAGCTGGCCAAGGTCATCGACAATGCGAAATCCGACCCCGAGCTTGAGTTGCTGGCTGGCGGCACCTATGATTCATCCAAGGGCTGGTACATCCACCCGACCGTCTACCGCACGACGAACCCCGACCACCCCCTCCTTTCCGAGGAGCTCTTTGGCCCGATCCTCGTAGTCTACGTCTACGATGACGCTTCCACCGATTCCTTTGCCGAAATCTGCAGGAAGATCGACGAAACCAGCGAGTACGGCCTGACAGGCTCCGTGTTTGCCCAGGATCGGGAGGCGATCCGGTTCGCCGAGGACGCCCTCCGCAACACGGCAGGGAACTTCTACATCAACTGCAAGAGCACTGGTGCCGTGGTCGCCCAGCAGCCCTTCGGCGGCGCCAGGGCCAGCGGGACCAACGACAAGGCGGGAAGCGCAACCCTCCTTTCACGCTTCGTCAGTCTGCGGTCGATCAAGGAGGAGTTCGGCCCGACGTACTCGGTCACCTACCCGAGCAACGAATAAGCAGGATACTGGATCCGCATGGTTGACTTGTCTCTTTCAGAGTCTAATGACATTGACTCTATTCCCGTTTCATACGAGGCGTTTTGCGGTTTCATCTGGGGCCATTTATTAAAGATCGCTTCTGCAAGCGAATGTCTTGCACTCTGGGACTAACTGGACCGATTGAAAGACATCCTATGTCTGTTACATATAGAATGTGGGTATCCAGGGGTGTTTCTGTTCATCACGTGTGAAATGACCACTGCTTATGGTTTTCCACCTCAGGGGTTTGAACTGTGAATCTCCGGTTATCGGATGATATATAGAATGGCGGCATTCAACAGGGGGAGATAGGAAATGCACATTTCGACAAACCTGGATAGATGAAAATTTCGCTGTGGCATCATCTGCAGAGTGATGTCTCATCGTAAGTGTGCCGTACTGTACATGTATCTTTTTCGAAATAGCAACCTGATATGCAACCAAAAACGCTAGTATCCACAAAGCCCATATGATATCCCAGTCCACTGACGCCAAATGCCAAAAGTCTAGAAATCAGATTATGCAATCCCTTTGAGAGTATCAAAAATCGACAGGATATCCAGTTATTAAATTCACCGCCCCTTGCCGTCCTTCCCTCCCGCAACGGCCCACTCCTTCTCTCGGTCCATCTGATCGCGCAACTTGGCGATCTTGCTCTCGAGCTCAAGTTTCTTGGCCTCCTTCTTCTTGTCCGGTGCGGACGGCTTCCCTTCTTCTTTTCCTTCGTCTTCTTCGAGGCTCTGCAGCTCCGCCTCCAGCGCCCGCACCTCATCCCGCATCTCGAACCAGTGCTGATACTGCCCCCTACTCTCGAAGCAGACGCCGTACCCGTCGCAGTAGCACTCGTACTCGTCGGGACAGAACACCTCCACCCCGGCGAAGATGTACTGCCAGGTGTACTCCCACACGCGGCCGGACAGCCGGTCCTCGAGATCCGTCTTCAGCAGCCAGTCTCGGAAGAAGATGTACCGCTCGCGCGGCACGGCGCGGATCGCGTCCCGACTCACGGCGAACTGCCCACAGCACGGCTGCGACAGGACCTCGGGCAGCCCGTGCCCATCCGCGCCCATCTTCTCCGGGAAGAGCTCCGTCCACGCGGTCCCGATGATCGCCGCCTCGGGGATATTCAGCTCGTCGTCCTTCCCCTTATCCACGACCCGCGGGTGGATGTGGTCCGGACACCCAGGCTGGTGATGACACCGCAGGTTCACGTACCCGTGTCGCAGGACGCGGTCGGTCCGCAGCCGCGCCACCATCTCCGCTGACGAGGAGTCGAGGAAGTCGTTGTTGTGCCAGGTGTGCAGGTGCGAGTGCATGAAGATCGACACGTCTTGCAGGCTGTCGTAGTGGTCGATGATGTACGTCAGGTAGACCATCACCTCGTGGCCCTTGTTCTGCGGCACGGAGTAGTTGTAGTTGGTGTCGTTGACGGTGTAGGGGAAGAGGTAGGGGTCGTTGACGGTGTAGATGGCGAGCTGGTCGATGGTGAGGTCCGGGTGGGATTCGTGCAGGGTGTCTGCCCAGCTGGTGTCTTCGTCTTTGAGGCGGGCGATGATGAGGGCGCGGGTGGTGTTCCTTGCATTTGGAGGCGTTGGACTGGCTGTTGTTGGAGTGGTAGGAGTTTCTGCCTGGATCTGTGGTTGTAGGACATGTATATTCGAACCCCTCATCAGTCTCCATGACACGAGCAGGAAGATTAGAAGAATCGTGCATGGTGTCGCCAGGGATATGGTCCTTCTGCGACGGATATCCATCCTGGAGCTGAACACGCTGGAAGTTCGCGACAGCATCGCGATCCTGCTCGAAGGATGGATCGCGGGGGTTGAAGAAGGATAAAGCAAACCGCGACCACCTGGTCATGGACATAGCCGGTGGTTTTGATCGGTCCCTTATGAGTGTTACTGCACTGACCTCACCGGCACACTAACTGAAGACACGCTGGAGCCCTTTCTTTTAAGCGTTCAGTCTGTCAGATTTTAGCACAGGGATTATTAGTCCTTCCTGCACATAGCCGCCGGCCCCAGCGAATAGTCAGGCACCGTGCGACTGCGCCCGTATCACATCAGCACCAAATTCGAACTATTATCTATCGCAAGCGCCGCGCCTTTGTTTTGGACCCCACGGGATCAGGGAGTCGGCTACTGCAGTCGGTGGTTTTTATTTGACCAGCGCATGGGGGGACTAGGGATAGTGATGGCCTCCGTCGTTTGCTAGCAAACGATGGTTTTTCCAGATTAGGTATAAACCTGAATAGGTTCAATGTACCATCGCGCCTACGAGGCTGGGGAGATGGGTGAATGACACGCCCGATGAGCCTATGAGGCCTTGAAAAGGCTGTCTTCTCGGCCGGGATGTCTCAATTTCTTCTGTTTGTTGTTGTCGTGGTCTTGTTCTTCTTTGGCAGAACTGATCATATAGGTACATACTACTTAGGTACCTAGGTACTCACGCAACGTCCCAAACACTCCACCAAATGACCATGACCGTCCGACACATCTCGTCCATGCGCACACTAACGCTCGTCTTCGTCTCCCTCCTCCTCCCCGCCGTCTCCGACGCCGTGACCTGCTACACCCCCGACGGCGCCGTGGCCGAGGGCGACCAGCCCTGCTTCCCCGAAAACCCCGTCTCCTCGTGCTGCGGCGGCAGCACGTACATCTGCGCGACCAACAACATGTGCGCGTACAACAGTGGCGATGAATCGGGCTCGTACTATGTCATCGGCAGCTGCACGGACCGGTCGTGGAACTCGCCCGCGTGTCCGGGGTATTGCTACTTTCGTGAGTGTATCCGGTTCCTTAATAGGTTGATCTTTATATTGATGATATATCTCCGGGAGAGATAGATATATTTGACATCTGACTGACAAATTCCATAGGAGACCACATCCACAACACCGTCTTCCGCTGCAACGACGGCCCCGCCGACACCTACTGCTGCGCCGACGGCCCGGCCTGCAACTGCACCACCGGCCAGAACACGCAGCACATCTTCGACTTCCTCCCGCCGTACTCGGTGCTGGTCGGGTCGGCGGTGCCCTTGTCGACCGACGTCATCACGAGCAGCCTGTTCACGCCTCCTGGGGCGACGAGGACGCCGTCTCCGTCCGTGACGACCACTTCTTTCTCACCCACTCGTGCTACTGCCTCATCGTCAGTGATATCCTCGACGGGAGGAGCGGCGAGGACGTCGTCCACTTCTGCGGCAACTCGAACGGCACAGGGGCAGTCTTCTTCAGATTCAGGTAATGGCAGCGACAATCAGAGTCTGAAGGTCGGCTTAGGCGTGGGGATATCCCTGGGCGTAGTGTCGCTCGCGCTCGCGGCTATCCTGGGCAAGATGCTCTATGACAGGCGGGCCAAGAAAGATGTAAGTCCCAGTGAACAGGTCTTGTTGCATGCTTACTACCCAGCCGAGGTTAGATTCCTAGTACGGGACATATCGGTCCTGGATGACAGAAAAGAACCTTAAAGGCTAACAGATTTTCCGTGTCGGAACAGGTTCCCCCTCATCTCGAAGCCGGAGAGACCAAAGTCACGGCAGTCCCCCCGCCATATCCGGTGTCGATCCCCTCGCCGTCTCCGCCTTTGGTCGAGGCGCCTGGTCAGGGGGTGGTCCACGAAGCGCCGGGTCATGATGTGCCACGGGGGCGGTTCCTATAGTGCTGTACATACATACAGTGCCTGATCAATCAATCATGGCGGCTGATGAGGTTCGAATGCACTGAATGAGGTCTTTGCAAAACATTATATATACGATTTCTCTTGTCAGGAAAATGAATGGGGTGATGATCTATACTTTCCTATTCTTCTCGAGCTTTTTTTTTTCATTTTGATGTGGGAATGACGTCCTCTATCATTTGGTGTCTGCCCATGTTGAAAACCTTGTCATGCTAACGAGCATGAACATCTCGATCCTCGTTTGGATTTTCTTTCCTGCACGAGGTTCCAAGGTGTCCTGGCGCTGAATACCCGCTTCGTCTTAGTTTTCGAATGCTTTTCTTCCTCGAGTTTTTATTCCTCGCGGATATTTATTTATGCAAGTCTTGATCGAGGCGTCACGGGCCGAGGGGTCTTGGTGATCTGTGGGAGAGATGTAAATATACATACATACATGGATTAGGTATGTACTGTACATATAACTTCGATATTTGGAGTCTTTATTTATCTCAAGTCAACTGTGGAGCGAGAATGATGTTCATTTTAACTTATGTTCTTAAGATGCATATTCTGAAGCTTTGTGCGTTTGTTGTATATATAATATATTTCCTTTAGCTATATCAAGTTGGTAAATAATATCAACCAAGTATACGTCATTATTTCAGGACTCATGCTCAATTCGAGTAAGTAAATGCTGATTGAGTCATTTCTACTCGGTACTATGGCTTATGAAGTTATGTATGTATGTATATTGGAGCGTTCCGTGTGGCCTAGTCACTGGAGTTACCGGGATTACTGTAGTCTCTGACAGGAAGCCCTTCAGTTCAACAGGGCAAGGAAATTCATCTTGTTCAACGTCTTCGACAATGCCTCTTTACGTGTGAGTTGGTCGTCATTGGTTCTATACAGGGGAAGAAAGAATCAATTTAACTTGCTATTGATGAGTTTGTGGCTCTCGATGGCCCTCTTTGATCATTTATATTGCTTGATCGTCCTGTATGTATGTATGTACCGAGCATATACATCGGGTCCAATTATGCTTTATTATTATTCACTTCTTTTTCAGTCATTTATCATGCTGCTGTTCTATCCCTGCGGTCAAAGTCAGAATTGTTTTCTTCTTCAGCTAGCTTTTCTCTATATACAACAGGAAGCTCAATTATTGCTCGGGTTCAGAAAAAAAGGGGAAAAGAGAAGATTGGTACTTTTTTTGCCCCTAGCTGGTCATTCTGCTGTCATATGTGCGATCTCTGTCTGAAATCTTTCCTCCTTGAATTCCGACCAGCTTCCCTGTGGTTCTATGGAGGCTTTTGATATCGTGTCCTAACGCAATAGGATGCAGCGGCTATGAGGGCTTCGCCCACTACGGGTAAAGGTTGTGCAATACACTCGAGTCTTGTGGAGAGACACTCAGAAACGGCTTGACTTCAAAGTCTGGAATATGCATTCAACCACTGTCGCCACCTAATTACATGTTACCTCTTCACATACAGCATACAATACACATGCCCATCCCGTTTCCTCACTCAATCTAGCACCCCTTGCACTCCTTCACCCACAGCATCGTCTGCTGGTACTTGCTGTGCGGCAGGCCCGCGTAGAAGATCTCCTTGGCGCCCGTGGCAGCCGGGTCCGTCGCGAACGCCGGCGCCCCGTTGAAGGTGAAGTAGCCGTCGTCGTTGACGCCAAAGCCGGTGAAGTTGGCGCCCTGCGGAGCCGCGCCCGAGTGCGGGACGGTCAGGGCGATGGGCTGCACGTCGTTCTGGATCACGTAGAGGTTCTGGAAGGCGGTGGGCGGCTGGCCCTGCGCCGTGTAGGTCAACATGTCGCCGTTTTTCTTGACTGTAGCCATCAGGAGATGAGCGGTTAGAGACCATGCATCGTGACTTGTGAAAAAAAGGGGCGATAGCCTACGGATTAGAATGGGGTGCGTGTTCGAGTCGGCTCCGATGAAGGCATTCGCTAAGACAGTAGTTAGCTTTTGAAATTTAACATGATTCATAAATCAGGTATCACATACTGCCATCGGTCAGCACGGTATATCCGCCATCAGCAACGAGGGTGAAGGCATCGGGAAGAACGGCCGCACGGGCAGCAGCGACGAAGGCCGCGAGGATTCCAGCAGTGAACTTCATTTTGAAACTGCGAAAGGTTGCGAGGGAAATTGGGAACTAGTAGGTAGATATTATATCAGAAGTTTGTATAAGGAGGAGACTTTGTCAATTGGCTTGTCTGTTGTCTTGGTCTGGTTCAAAGGGAAGCAGGGCTGTCCACTGTACATGTATTTATATGCTTCTCAGAAGACAAGGTCCTGGCTCTCAGCCTCCGGGATCATTCGACTTTCTAGACGTACAGAGTAAAGTGTGGAGACGAGCTGAAGTGTCTGAGACCACAGTTCTGTACGATCTACGCAGTACGGAGTAGAGTGCGCTGCCTCCGAGGTAGGTCCCCACAGCTATTCTAGAATACAAACGTTACTGCAGATCCCGATATTCATCCCGCTTCTGCTCATCATTACTTCAAGTAGAAACACTGCTGTGCTTCTTCCAAGATCCTTCTCTTTCACTGCAATCATATCGTAGACTCAAAGGCTGCTGATGCCATATGTTCTCTGCTACACAAGGTGAACCCTCAGTTGTACAGTACAGTACATCACTGATGTATGGCCCATGGCCGACATACAGTATGGATGTTATCATATGTCTTAGATTTCTGGACCTCAGCTGCTTGATCTTTGCCCTGCTTGGCTCCGTGTCAGTGGACATGTTTTGTTACCTAATACAACCCTGGAAAAGGAAATAAAAGATCTTCTAGAAGCCGTGACCCATTCTGCATTTCTGCCAAAGAAGACATCTCATTTTGAGGTCAACGGAAATAGGCCGATCCTAGGCTACAACAGTACAGCTTGTAGTCACCGCCATTCCGGCACGTTTGTCACGTTGTAAACATAGTGACAGGGCTAACTCCAAGTTGGGGAGCAGCTAAGCCACATACCCCATCGAATAAGGCTGTTAGCTGTGAAGCCGTTGTAGGGCCAGCCGGCCACCTTGGCAGACATCATCGATTTCTTCTTTCAGGCACAATGAGTTGAGATGGGACGAGACCGTCTGCCCGCTAGAACGACACCTTGTTTCACTGCCCCACAGCGGCCTTCCCAGGTCTGCATGCATCCCGGAGTACTCCGAAGACAGGGCAGTGATTTGCTGTACTGCTGTACATAAAAGAATCGAGATCTCAGAGACAACAACGACGCTAACATTCTCGGCGCCTTCCGGGGAGGGCTGCCTAATGGTGCTAGGTGGCACCGCCATGAATAGAATCTCGGAAAGATCTCGGAAAAATGGCAGCTGGTTCGACGATCCCTAGCCTTGAGATTTTTTAGAAGATCTGCCACTGAGTTATGGTGAAAGCCCAATAATGTGGTACTGTGTAGTATCACCCTACCAAGGCCATTCAAACATCACCAAATTGCAGCACTGCTCTATCTCTACTCTATGCAGTATATCCTTGTGCTCTCAGAGTTATGGAGTAGTACAAATGCGGTGGGCAACAACCCATGGAGTGTTTGTTCTTACTTACTTAGGGCGACATGGACCATGTGCACGGACATGCTGCGCGGAAATATACCGATTCAATGAGGTGTTGAATACGGAGTGAAAAGGATATCTCAGCAGTTTTCTCTTGCAAGTTTTTTTTTTTGACCTTACACGCCAACAGAAAGATTACTGTAGTAGACATTCCTTGCGGCATGGTAAAGTGTACCATGCTTAAGATCTTCATCTAATCTAATCCCCCTCCGCACAATTCCTCAACAGCTGCTGCATGCTCTGCATCGCCTTCTTCGCAAACTCGTTCATCTCGTAGTCCTTCCCCCTTCCCTCGGGCCCGCCGTCGAAGATCTCCATGGAGAAGTACCCGCGGAACCCCGTCTTCAGCACCGCCTTGGCCACATCCTCGATGGGCAGGAACCCGCCGTCGTACGGCATGGGCCGGTAGTCGTGGCTCCACCGCGCCCGGGGCCGCAGGTCGTGGATGACCTGGTCCTCCAGCGGGCGGGCGGGCTTGTACGCGTCCGAGATCTGCAGGAGGAAGATCTTGTTCGGGTCGACGGTGCGCGACAGCTCGTCCAGGCTGGCGGCGAAGCGCCGGTCGAGCTCGTCCTTGGGCACATCCTCGATGAGGCCCGACGCCGTGGTCGGGTCGCCCCATTCGGCGCCCGCGGTCTGGAAGGTGTCGAGGCAGAGGCCAACGTTGGGCTGGTCGACTTGTTTCACGATCTCCCAGACGTCCTTCCACGTGGGCGCGTGGGTCGACCAGCACCAGTTCTCGTAGGCGAGGCGCATGTTGCGCTTGGAGAGCATGTCGCCGAGTTCGCGCAGGTCCTTGACGATGTCCTCGCGGCTGGTGGATATCTTCTTTGGGGGGGTGTCTGTTGATCCGACCTGTTGTCGAGTACACGTCAGAACAATATGTAATACTATATCACCCCTAGAATGCTTTGATGTCCCTCTACTACTGCACCAGACGCGGGGATGGTACATACCTGCAACAAATCCGTCCCGCAAACGTTCATGATCTCAATCCACCCCCTCACTCGCTCAAACGCCTCCTGCCGTTCCAGCGACCCTCGCATCCAGCCCTCAAAGTTGCTGAACGGCTGCAGCATCATGATCTTCAACCCGAGCGCGTCGCACAAGATCTTGATCTCCCCCGCTGCCGTCGTGAGCTCCGCATAGTTGTCATGTGCGACCTGGTGCCCTTTGGTCCGCGACGCGTAGTCCATGATGTCTGGAAACGAGAGCTCAATGGCGCCGAAGCCAGCGGCGGAGATGGCCTCGAGTTTGCGGGGCAGGGTGTCGGATGGGTGGGATCCGATGGAGCAGGATGCGTAGGCAAGTGGAATCTTTTGGAAGGAGGAGAAGGTCATCGGTTCCGCCATGATGGAGAGTGCTTAGAAGATATGATGCTTTAAGATATGCTTATCGATGAGCAAACATGGAGTTATCGAGAGCGATTCCTCGACGTCGCGAGGGCTCCAACGGTATGCCCTGTACTTAGGAACTAGGGATGTATGTACGGTAATCAGGTCCAGCATCCAAATCGCCTCCAAGCTGACAGAATTATATGCATGTAGCTATTAACTCCTTCTTTCTCTGCTCGCTTTGTTTATACTTTGCCATAATGATGCTGCATTGACGCCAGGGTCCGAGGGGCGTTCATTTAGGGCTAGGGCTGGGGTTTTCTCTGACGATATGTCGTAATCGGAACATCACCCCGGTCCCGAACCAGCTTATAGAGTTCTCCAGTTGTATTGTCGACATTCTCTAGTCCTGGGAACTGCCTGGGGTCCTTCTAGGAAGACGACGGCAAACGATTGGCCTCTTGCACCATGCCTCGCCTTTGATACGACGGCCACCAGAGCGAGTACGCGAGTCTGACGAGCAGGGAATGCCATGACGTTCCGCGGGTTATTATATTGCAGCTGAAGCTGCCATGATGTAACGGCGGCGTACGTGGAAATCACACCGGATGATATGCCCGTTCGCCGCAGCAGCTTCCTTCAAGTACAGACGGACCTACTTTTCGAAATGTTGTTTCATGTCGCTCATCTCGCCTCCTCTCCCCTCAGCTCAACCGTTTGAAACCAGGACTACCCAAACATTCAACACACATACTAGTCAGGCTGGCATCCGTCGGATACCATGGCAGATCCAATCCAGAGATTCAAACGCATCGGCGTCGTCGGGGCCGGGAACATGGGCTCGATGATGACCTTTTCGTTCGCCGAGCTCGGCCTCGACGTTTCGGTGTGGGACGTCAAGCGTCAGAACGTCGACCAGCTGCTCAAGTTCGCCAAGGATGCGAAGGAGTGCAAGGGCAAGATCGAGGGATTCTACAACATCGACGAGTTCACAAAGAGCCTCGAGGGCAAGGGGGAGCGCAAGTTATTCATCTTCTCCATCACACACGGTCATCCGGCCGATTCCGTGCTGAGCATGATCAAGCACGACTTGAAGGCGGGCGATATTATCCTCGACGGTGGAAATGAGAATTACAGAAGAACGGAGCGACGGCAGAAGGAGCTGGAGCCACTGGGCGTCAGCTGGATCGGAATGGGAGTCTCGGGAGGCTACCAGTCTGCCAGACGCGGACCAAGCTTGTCACCGGGTGGTGACGCAAAAGCCCTTGAACTCGTCATGCCGTTCCTCGAGCGGTATGCCGCCAAGGATCGCAAGACGGGGACTCCCTGCGTTACGAGAATCGGTCCCGGAGGCTCCGGACACTTTGTCAAGATGGTCCATAACGGAATCGAAGGCGGAATGCTGTCCACAACCTGCGAGGCGTGGTCCCTGCTCCATAATGGTCTGGGACTGTCCTACGACGAGATTGGAAATATCTTCGAAGAGTGGAACAAGAGTGGGGAGCTGAAGGAGACCTACCTGATCCAAATCGGGTCGGAGATCTGCCGAACGAAGAAGACTCCCAAAGGAGATAAAGCTGGAGAGGGTGCCAGCACGACAAATGGATATGTCCTCGACGACGTCCTGGACAAGGTCGTCCAGGATGACGACGACACAGAAGGCACGCCGTTCTGGACGGTGATGGATACGGCCGCGCGCCACATCGCGGCCCCTACCGTCGCAACTGCACACTTCCTGCGCGTTGCGAGCGGGAACCGGGAGGAGAGACTAAATGTTGCTGAAAAGCTGAGAATTCCTCCTCCGAAGCGGATTGAGGGCATCAAAAACAAGGCCGCCTTCATCGAGACCCTGCGACGCGCGGTCTTCTGTTCCTTCCTCGCCTCTTTCTGCCAGGGTCTCGAGCTCATCGCGCGCGCCTCGATCGATGAGGGCTGGCAGATCAATCTCGGCAAATGCATCCAGATCTGGCGTGCGGGCTGCATCATCCAGGCGGAGTACATTGCCGACCTGCTCCAGCCGCACCTCTCATCCGGAAAACAGATTACGAACATGAAGTTGATCGACGAGGTCTCGGCTGAGCTGCGCAAACACTATGAGCCTCTGAGGGAAATCGTCATCAGGGGCACTGAAAGTGACCAGTATCTACCTGCCATGTCGGCCAGTCTGGAGTACCTCAAGTACGTGAGTGGCACGATGCTGCCAACGAAGTTCATGGAGGCGGAGATGGACTTCTTTGGCGCGCACGCGTACGACAAGCCCGGTGTGCCGGGAGAGGATCCGGGCAAGGTCCACAAGGGCGCTCACCACTACGAGTGGCGGCCCGCATGATGGAGATAGCAGTGGTCTCTTGTATTTCTGCAAACATGTTCCCACTGTATCTGAAAGACTGTTGAGCGGGTCCAGAATCCAGATAGATATTAAAGAGCAGTGATTTGTCAAGAAAAAGTATATAGGATCTTATCAAACGGACGACCCCAATCTATATTGTTCAGGCCGCTGCTCGGGTGTTCCTCGTAGCTCGCGAGCGCGAAACTCTCTTTGTGGTCAGCCCCTCGTGTTTAGATGAATAACAAGCGTGTCCACGTATGTTTGGAATGTACATACCTTGCGTACCCTATTGCACTGCGGTATGTTGTTGTGCCTGGATCTGATGATAAACTCGGGCGTGGCTCGCACGTGGCGGTGCCAGGAGACCCAATGGGCGGGCGGGAGCATGAGCTCGCGCGGCCCCGCCATCGCGACAGCAGAAAAAGTCTCCCCGCCCGCGCAAATCCCCGCTGTATATGCCAGCGGCGTCGCTCGTCCTCCGCCAGCTTTCATCTCTCCCGACACGTCCGCTGCGAAGGATCGAGTCTGCAAGGCAACTGGCACGGAGGATGGCTGCGCTTCCCAACACCTACAAGGGTAAGCACGTCCGCAGCCCCGCGAGACCCAGAACAGGCCGCTGGAGGATTGTCAGTTGAGCTTCATGCTGACGCGATATCCCAGACCCCGTCCGCATCGCCGTCATCGGCGGCACGGGCCTGCGAGAGCTCCCCGGCTTCACGCAGGTCGCCTGCCTCGACATCTCGACGCCCTGGGGCAAGCCCTCCTCACCCATCACCATCCTCCACCACAAGTGTTCGCACAACGGCAAGGAGTTCCCCGTGGCCTTCCTCAGCCGCCACGGCCTGCACCACCAGATCGCGCCCCATGAGGTCCCCTCCCGTGCGAACATCGCCGCCCTGCGATCCATCGGCGTGCGCACCATCATCGCCTTCTCGGCCGTCGGCAGTCTGCAGGAGGAGATCAAGCCCCGCGACTTCGTTGTCCCGGACCAGGTGATCGATCGGACCAAGGGTATCAGGCCATTTACATTCTTCGAGGGCGGTGCCGTCGCGCACGTTGGCTTTGCGGACCCGTTCGATGAGGGCGTGGCCAAAGTTGTGAGGGCGTGCGGGCACAGCCTGGAGGGCGACGGCGTCGTGCTGCACGACCGCGGGACATTGATCTGCATCGGTACGCATATCTGCTCCTGCATATTCTTTCTCCCTTGAGCCGTAGAAAGCAGATCACTAACATCCGCCTTTGCGACTCATGCAGAGGGCCCCCAATTCTCCACTCGCGCCGAAAGCAAGCTCTACCGTTCCTGGGGCGGCAGCGTCATCAACATGTCCTGCCTGCCTGAAGCCAAGCTGGCGCGCGAAGCTGAGATCGCATACCAGATGATCTGCATGTCGACTGACTACGACTGCTGGCGTGAATCCACTGAGGACGTCACCGTCGAGATGGTCATGGGCAACATGAAGGCGAACGCTGTCAACGCGCGGCGCTTCGTCGGCGCGGTTCTCGATGCGCTGGGCGAGGAGAAGCACGCGGACCTCGTGCAGGCGAAGCATCTCGAGGGAAGCGTGAAGTTTGGCGTTAGCACTCCCCTTACGAACTGGAGCCCTGAAGCTCGGGAGAAGCTGAACTGGCTGTTCCCGGGTTACTTCGAATAAATAGACAACTGGATGATTATACCATCTCTCTTCATGTTTTTATTTTCTCATCCTGTACCAGTTGTTGATATCTGGCGCGGATACGACAAGAGAGACGATATATATAGGATAGACGTGGTGACTTGTTTATAAAGATCCTAGTCACATTTTCGGGTTGTTCGAACTCCAAAGCTAGAGTACTGAGAAGCCGGGAAGCCGTGTCTTCTGCACATTTTGATTTCTCTTTATAACTGGCATCGCTGCTTTTAAGGAGTTGCTATGGGATTTCCGCTGATGCATGGCTGTATAGTAGGTATATCCAGTAAACTCGGTTGTCATCAATGGACGCTCAGGAGAATCCATGGATCACAAGCGGAAAGCCCTGAGCCCTCTGATGAGAGGATCCTGGACTTGACTACCTATGGACCTTGGGAGAAGAGCTCGACAGAGACTTCCCGCGTCCATCTACCCTGGAGGAGATCGCATGATTAGCACGTCTTAGAGAAACCCGGAGCTTCCGGTCGCCCGCTGGTGTTCCAGAACGCCAAATGTGGAGTATTATCCTCGGGTGCTACTCAAGACGGTGTCCCAAGATTATCTGATTTGATCTTTTGCCAGATCAAAGGTAGGACATGGAGTCGACCGATGACACGGTCTAGCCCGTTGTATGCATATCGATGTTCCCGAGGTAATCAATGGACCCTCCTGAGAGCTGCCGCCCTGAAGTCCTGATACACGAAACATCGACGTTAGCATGTGAATGCACCCCAACCCGGAGAGTTGCCGGGCACCCTTTTGAGGTCGAGAAACGAAACGTCGCTTGGCAAGTCGCAAGCGAGGTCGACCTCATTTTTTGATATGCGATAGTCTGACGCCGGCGTTTTCCTGGAACTGCTTAGCAACCTCGCTTAGACAGACTCCCAAGAATAGAAAAGGGCAACATGACGTACGCAGTACGTAGTTAACTATCATTCAAGAACGCTTCTACCAGTTTCACCGTCCCCTTGGGAACAGCCGATCGATGGTAGGTCCTAGACAAGAGCTGGAGAAGTATCCAATTGATCACAACACTCTGAGCATCGACACATCGCAACAAATTACCTAGACGTGAGCTGCATGTACGGAGTAAGGATTCAAGTCTCAGGGCGAGCACAGGGCGTGGAGTAAGCGGTCCCACTCTCTTCTTAGGCTTGGGCATCCTGCCTAACAGCCCTAGCCTTAACCGAACTGCTTAAATCCATTCATGATCCACGGATATCTGGGCGTCCGCATGATGCTTAATCGATCCTTGCCGTATAGAGTAGTTTTCGACACTCTTTACACGCTTCTCGGATGTGAGTGGACGCGGACAACCGGACCCCAGAATGCCTGACAGCCGAACGGCCCATAGAACAGGGGTGCTGCAGCTGCGTGGGAGTGTTACTCTGCGTGATGCATGTGCAGTAGGGAGCATGTTCCCGAGCGACCGGTCCTCGATAAGCGGGGTTAACACGAGAGAGTTGGGAGAACGGTCTAAAGGCTGTGAGTCGGAGGGCAAAATGCCGACGCGACACTGCTTGAGAACTGGCAGTTGATGTCTGGAGGGGTAGATTGTTTTCTGCTGGTGAGGATGCGATGAGAGAGAGATGGAGCGCTAGGAGAACAGCTGAATGTCTGTTCCTGGACGATGGATCCTGCAGAGCTGGCCCGCATGCGGCTCCGGCCTCGTCGATCATGGAGACGAGCGACAAGAAAGAGAAGAGCACGCGGACGGCGTGTACAGCATCCTGCGCATCGCATGCTCTGCTTCATTCTTCCTTCCTTCCTTGCTTCTACCCCTCTTCTTTCCCTCCAGGGCATGACACCCTCGGCCTTGGCTTATCTGTCCTTCCTTTTCCTTCGTTCCTTCGTTTTTATTCTGACCATGTTCGTTGCAATCTGATAATCTGCTTGTCGGTCGTTTCTTGGTGATCATTCAACCATGGCTTGTGCAATCGCCCTCACTGCAGTCTCTCTCTTTCTTTCCTCCGTCTTCTCTTCTCCCATTGACACCTCTGGGAACGTCCGGCGCGACTCTGTGCCAACCGGCTATGAATCCCCGCCTTACTATCCCGCTCCGCCGGGAGGATGGGTCTCAGATTGGGCCCCCGCGTACGCAAAGGCTTATGAGGTTGTGAGCAACATGACCCTGGCCGAAAAGGTCAACATGACCACCGGAACTGGCATCTTCATGGGGCCCTGCGTGGGCCAGACCGGCAGCGCTCTCCGTTTTGGCATTCCCAACCTCTGTCTCATGGACTCCCCTCTGGGGATCCGCAATACCGACCATAATACGGCCTTTCCTGCGGGTATCACGGTCGGTGCGACGTTCGACAAGGAGCTCATGTATGCTCGAGGAGTCGCGCTGGGCGAAGAAGCCCGTGGCAAGGGTGTCAACGTGCTGATGGGACCGGTGGTCGGTCCCATCGGTCGTAAGCCGCGGGGAGGTCGCAACTGGGAGGGCTTCGGGGCGGATCCCACGCTGCAGGCAATCGGGGGAGCGCAGACCATCAAGGGGATGCAGAGCACGGGGGTCATCGCGACGCTGAAGCACTTCATCGGCAACGAGCAGGAGATGTACCGAATGACCAGCATCATTCAACGCGGATACTCGTCAAACATCGATGATAGGACCTTGCACGAGCTCTATCTGTGGCCGTTTGCAGAAGGTGTTAGGGCAGGAGTGGGTTCCATAATGATGGCTTATAATGATGTATGTATCCTACTACGGGGCATTTTCTTGTCGGGCTGACATTCCCCAGGTAAATGGGTCTGCGTGCAGCCAGAATAGCAAGTTGATCAACGGCATTCTGAAAGATGAACTCGGCTTTCAGGGGTTTGTCATGACAGATTGGCTGACGCAGATTGGTGGCGTCTCTTCCGCGCTGGCAGGCCTCGACATGGCCATGCCCGGTGACGGGCCTATCCCATTGTTTGGAGACAGCTACTGGGGGTCAGAGCTATCGAGAGCTGTGCTCAACGGGACCGTACCGGTGGACCGGCTGAATGACATGGTATGCATATGCCCCAGCAGCGTATTTATTCCGACTATGATGTTCTTCGTTCCCTGTCATTGGGGACACATGAGAGCTGCCTTTCATTGTGTTGCATGCACAGCAGTCTATTAGCGTATTGAAGCGCTGATTGATATACGCAGGTCACTCGGATCGTGGCGACATGGTACAAGTTCGGCCAAGACAAGGACTTCCCATTACCCAACTTTTCATCCAACACCGACGCTGCTACCGGTTTGCTATATCCTGGAGCTGTTTTCTCGCCCATCGGCGTCGTCAACCAGTTTGTTGACGTTCAGGGTGACCATAAGGTCGTTGCGAGAGCTATTGCAAGGGATGCCATCACGCTTCTCAAGAACGAAGATAACGCGCTACCATTGAAGCGTAACGATTCCTTGAAGATTTTCGGCACCGATGCTGGGACTAACCCCGATGGCATCAATTCATGCGCTGATAAAGGCTGCGACAAGGGAGTCTTGACTATGGGATGGGGAAGTGGAACATCTAAACTCCCGTACCTCAATACGCCACAAGAAGCTATTGCCAATGCATCCTCAAACGCAGAGTTCTTCGTCACGGACAGCTTTCCGTCAAACGTCAACGCCAACCCGGAAGACATCGCGATCGTGTTTATAAACGCTGATTCGGGCGAAAATTACATCACTGTTGAAGGCAATTATGGCGACCGTTCAGCTGCAGGGCTCTATGCATGGCACAACGGAGACGACCTGGTTAAGGCAGCCGCGGCAAAGTTCTCGAAAGTTGTGGTCGTCGTACACACTGTCGGTCCGATTATCCTGGAGAATTGGATTGATCTCCCCTCAGTTAAAAGCGTGGTCTTCGCCCATCTGCCAGGTCAGGAAGCGGGGGACTCCCTTGTTGATGTCCTCTTTGGCGACTACAGCCCTAGCGGACATCTTCCCTATACGATTCCCCGTAGTGAAGACCAATACCCTTCCAGTGTCAGCCTCATCAACCAGCCCTTTGGTCAGATCCAGGACACCTTTACCGAAGGCCTATACATCGACTATCGCCATTTCCTGCATGCAAACCTCACACCCCGATATCCATTTGGCCATGGACTGTCCTACACCACTTTCAACATCACCGAAGCGAGCATCTCAGTAGTCATCCCCCTGCAGAGCGAGTATCCGCCCACCCGCCCGCCTAAGGGCCCAACACCCACTTACAACAACGTCATACCGCCAGCGTCCGAAGTGGCCTGGCCAGAGAACTTTGATCGCATATGGCGCTATATCTACCCATATCTCGATAACCCTGCCGCGGCGACGTCCACAGCGCCTTACCCCTACCCGACCGGCTACACGACGGTCCCGCAGCCAGCTCCGCGCGCAGGTGGCGCGGAGGGCGGGAACCCTGCCCTTTGGGACGTCGCTTTCTCGGTCCGCGTCAAGGTCAGCAACACCGGATCTCGCCCGGGCCGTGCTGTGGCGCAGCTTTACGTCGAGCTTCCCTCGTCACTGGGACTTGACACGCCGCGCCTGCAGCTGCGACAGTTCGAGAAGACAAAAACCTTGGCGCCAGGCGAGAGCGAGGTGTTGACCATGGAGCTGACCCGCAAGGACCTGAGCGTGTGGGACGTGGTGGTGCAGGACTGGAAGGCGCCGCTCAACGGACAGGGTGTCAAGGTATGGATCGGAGAGAGCGTGGCTGATTTGAGAGTCGTGTGTGAAGTCGGTCGGGAGTGTAGGAATATTTAGTGTATACTGTATACTGTATTGTGTTGTGATTCCTGAGAGTTAGGATACCGTGCTGGGACGATATAGTTACCTTGGGTACTTATATATAAGATTTAGTAGTAGTATATTAACAATATGAATAATGGTTTGGAGGTCCTTATTAGGCCTTGCTTTTCCATGTCGTTTGGCTTATTCTTTGCTAACATTGTTTTTATTGAAGAAGAATGTCAATCAAATAAACAGGGCGACTCCAGGATGGACTCATTGATTGTCTAGCTCCCTATGGCGACGCAATGGGGAGTGATGAAGAACAGGAGCTCCCGAGAAGGTTACAGGGCAGTACTTTATGTTTCTTCAATTCCCTCCTTTGAACTGCCCACACTGATCTTAGTATCAAGCATCATGCCAGATTACATATACCTGCTATAGTTATACGCTGATAGATGCGTGCACATGGATCATATCCATATAGACGCACTGGTTAATGGAAAGACCGTGACCTCAGCCCGGCGCAGGCCACCGCGGCGCCATGCTGTTCGTTCCTGGAGCGGAACGGCTACTGAAAATGATGATGGTGGTGGTGATGTGATGAGGAGTGAGATGATGATCCTGCTGATGATGCTGACGGCGGCATGGTTCCACAGCTGCCTGCTCCTCTCCTCCCGCCCTCGTCATGGCTCTATTAAAGGCCCTGGATCCGTCCCTAATGACATCGAGAGTCGTCGTTGAAGCTGTAGACCATGTGGTACTCCCTCCCTCTCGTCGCGCTGTCCGCCGCGACCGCCGCTGCCTCATACGCGGCCAACCTCAACTACCTCGTCCTGGGCATCTCCATCCGCGCGTACTTTAAGTGGATGCCCATCCGGCAGACAGTCCTCGTTTCGTCTGATCGAACTAAGCTGAGAAAGAAGCACAGCCAGGTCGAGATGGACGACAACCTGCGGATCTGGCGGCGCCTCCAGCTGGGATCCCTCCTGGACGTCATCATGCTCGACATCTGCCAGTACAACTGCTTGATCACTGATCTGTTCTGGAATACGGACTACGTCCGCGCCATCGCCAACGATGCGAGCCGCACCATCATGGGATGGGCAGCCGCCAGGAGAAGTGGTTCTATCGGTCCATCGACGGCGATGTTGTCGAGAAACGGCGTCCTCAAGGGCGGCCAGATGATCCAGATGAACATGACATTACGACACCGACACGGGACGCTGGTATGTCAGCCACGAGGAGCCGTTGGTTGTATGAGTACCTAGGTATGGGAATCATGTCTCTTTTGGTTGCTTTTTCTTTCTTGGCCGGAGGCTGTCTGTCTGCTTGGATAGACGGCCGCATGTTTGCCTACATAACAGTTGGATAGCATGTAAGTAAGACTCGAGACCTTGCTGCTCTGTTCACGGAAGAATCTATTTACACGGTATACAGCATATACTCCGTAATACTGCCTACAATTTGAAACTCCCATGCCTCCCCGCGCCAGCACTGAACCTCGCCGCCCCCTTCACGCTCTCCACATCGATCACCTTGACGCCATTATCGAACTCGAACGAAAGAGCATCCTCAAACGATCTCGCCCCATACGTCGAATAATACGCGCTCGCCCGATCCGCATTCATGCACGCCTGCGGGAACTTGACAAGCTGCGCCGCCAGGTTCAGCGCCTCCTCGAGCGCTTTGCCTTTCGGGACAACGCGGTTCGCGAGTCCCATCTCCAGCGCCTCCTTCGCGCACACGGGCCTCCCTGTCAGGATCAGATCGAGTGCCCTGCCCAGCCCGATCACGGCGGGGAGCCGCACCGTCCCGCCGTCCACGAGGGGCACCCCGAACCGTCGACAAAACACCCCGAACACGGCGTCTTCCTCCGCGACGCGAAGGTCCGCCACCAGACTCAGCTCCAGCCCCCCGGCAACCGCGTACCCCGCGACCGCGGCGATGATGGGCTTCTTCACGATCATCCGCGACGGCCCGATCGGGCCCATCCCGTTCTTGCCCTGGACTCGCTGCTCCTTGCCCACCCGGGGACCCTTGTACGTTCGGTCCTCCCCGGACGGGGCCTTATCCTGACCCGGAAACTTGGACAGTTCATGCAGATCGAACCCCGCGCAGAAACACCCGCCGGAGCCGTAGAGCACGCAGACCTTCTGGGTGTCGTCGTCTTCGAAGGCGCGGAGGGCGAGGGTCAGTTTGTGCCCTGTCGGCCCGTCGATGGCGTTGCGCCGGTGCGGGCGATTGAGGGTGATGAGGGTGATGCCGTCTGGGTACTTTGAGACTTGGACGGCGTGGGGTTCGTCGTCGTTGGTGTAGCCGGAGATGGAGACGAAGGTGGTGTTGGAGGTTGTCATTGCGGTGTGCAGGTAGGTACCCAGGTCCCTAAGTAGTAGGTTAGGTAGAGTTTATATTGATGGGGGGGATGGTGGATGTAGGAGTATGTATGTGTGGATTGGACGTGGTTCAATTGAATTGATGTGGTCTTCTGTTCTGTCAGCCGAGCAGACACGAGCAGCGGGCAGGTGTCACATTTATATATAGACGGGGTATTATCAACTAGATAGCAGCGGATCCGATCTGCATCATACTGCCTGCGGGATACAATGAATGTACAGTGGGACGGCACCTCGAAGCCGTACCCCGTACCTACATGCAGATCCCGGGGTTACACTATCTACCTACCCCGCTCTAAACTGAAACAGCCGCGGAGAAGGACGCGGGATATAACGATAACCTTGGCAAACAACAGCTCTGCCCGGATTTCCCCCCGGATTTTTACTACTGTATACCCGCGCCGGCCCGGGCCGGGCCGTCGGGCGTCTTGTATGTACATACAGACGACATAATAATAATAAAGTTGGTAGCAAACTTGGGATCTTGAATCTACTTGTGGTGTCTATATATATCAAGTATCTACACAAGAAAGTAACTGATAGATGAACGAATGAAATAGACCGGGAAAAGATAACTAGCTCCTAATGCACTGTACAGTACATAGATCCTGGGTTCTGATGCTATGACTACTACTAGCTCATCTCGGGCCTCGGGCTCTCGGGTATGTATCGTTGCCCAGTTTTTAGTCCGGGATCTGCTATTCGGGACTTGGTCTTCTGTCTTCCGGTCTGGATCAGACAGACGGGTGTGACATGACAATGAGTGCATGCATACTTGGACATTCTTAAGTATGCATATCTGTTGTAGGCGTATGGTACTGATGGTTGGTTAAGTGCCTGGGGACCTAGGTAGTGGTATGAGTGGAGCATGGAGATATGGGGTACGGGCTACCTTATCTGGAGTATCCGATCCGGGGACTCCACATGTCCTGCTAGCTGGGGCGGACGGGGCGAGGGGAGTCGGGCCGTCGGGGAGACCTTGGGAGGAGGGGATGAGGGATTGAGGATGCGGGGATAGTCTAGTTGGTAGGGGCTTTCCACCAGGATTCCAGGATGCTTTCTTTCTACCTTTGTGTCTTTTCTTCACTGAAAGTCGATGGTGATGGAAGCACTGCACGGTGAGCCAGTTCAGATCAGAAGTCTTGATCTTGCCGATGATCTGGCGCGCTGTGCGTTTGGAGTGGGGAATGAGTGGGTGGTCTGAGTTGAATTTGGGTGCCATTATTTTTTTTTGCTCATTTTCTCTTCTTTTCAATTGAGTTATTGGAGTAGCTGGGCCAGGGGCAGGCAGGATTATGTGTGGAGATTCAGTCAGCCAGACAGAGAGGGTGAGCTTTTTTATATTTGTTATTTTTAATCTGCCCACTAGTCTAGTTCTATATCTAGGGAGGAGACAGGCAGGAGAGGCGTGGTTATGTACTGTACATGTACAAAGGCGTGGGCTATGTAAAGCACAATAGAATAAGAAATAAGTGTTTGAGAATGAGAGAAGTACAATATAATACAATACAATATTGGAGAGCTCTTCTGAGACTCGCAGGGTTTTTTTTGCAATCATATTCGAAACCGACGATGGAGGTTAGGATCTCAAGCCATGATGTCAAAGAAAATGGTGATGCGGGGGGGAAAAATGCCATATCGATTCATTCACAAACCTATTCATTTTTTCTACAGCAATATGCTGCTGCGAACCCGACCGACCGAACTCCAACCGGGGTATCATGTAAAGGACAACAAAAAAGGCAGCGAAAAAAAGTCATCTAACCCGTCCAACTCACTCAGAATCAGACGCATAGTCCACCAACGGCGCTGCACTCGGAACCGGCTCCGGAGGCATCGGAGGAGCCGGTTCTTCCACAGGCGTCGGGACCGGTTGCTCGTTGGTGTTATCCAAAGGACTCGTCTCAATTCCAACATCGTCCGCGTTACTTGGGGATACAATCTTGGTCACCTTCCGCTTCTTGATCTCCGGCTGCCAGACCTTTTCGCCGCTGAGAAAAGGGTCCATCGCCGCACGGGTGTTCCCGTGCAGTTCACTGCGCAGCTGCGCCTTGCGCTCCGCGATGAGCTCCTCCCCTTTCAGCGGCCGTTTGCCCCTCTTGCCGCGATCTTTCGACAACGCCGCGGGAGACTCCGTTCGGGCCTCGAACATCGGCCGGATCCGACTCGCGTGCGAAGTGTCGGGGACACCGCCAAACTCGACCATCGCCGCGCGGACGCGGTCCTCCTCTGTCTCGTCGACGAGATCGATGCCCAGGCTCATCTTGTCCTTCAGCGCCTCCTTGATCTCCTCCGCCTTCTGCAGCGCCTTGCGCTCCGCGCGGAACGCGCGCCGCAGGATCTTGGACTTCTCGTAGGGGTCCTCCCAGTCGCGGTCCTGCAGCCGCTGCAGCTCCCGGACGCGGCTGCTCTCCGTCTCCGCGCGCCGCTTGTCCTCGAGCTTGCCCTCGAGCCTGGCGAACGCGTCCTTCCGCTCCTCCTGGCTGTCACCGGCCAGCAACCGGAGATTGATCTCCCCCAGGTCCCCCGTGATCTCGCGGTCCTCGCCGGTGTCCCGCTTCCGGCCGCCCTCGGTGACCACGTACGCGGTGTTCTTGGGGTCCGTCCGGATCTCAATCCACCCGCCGCAGAGGGTGTGCCGCATGCGGAAGCTGTAGATGGGCGTGGAGTAGTAGTTGCCGACCTTCTTCTTCTCGGCGTTGAAGCGCACCCCCTGAGCGATCAGCGTCTCGTGCGGCTTGCAGTTGGTGCACCACACCGCGAAGGGCATCTCGAAGCGCACGACCAGCGCGCCCGTCGTGCGCAGGTGGCGCGCCCGCGCGCCGAGCGGGTGCTTCCCCGCGAGCTTGTTGGCGGAGGTGATGCCCTCCTGGTCCGGGGGGACGTAGCGTCCCATGTCTGTTTGTTGGTCAGCATTACATTTCAAGATAAATACGGCAAAAATGAAAGAAAGAGGGAACATCGTATGTAGGTGAGTGGGCAGCGTAGGTAGTACTTACTGAAGCCCTGCATGGTGGGTAAGACAGAAGGTATAGATCACCTTCTTTGAGGCATCTGCGGAGTAAAAGGAGGATATACAGCCTGAGGGTTTCCAGGGCCGAGAGGAGCTGAGTCTCGACCCGAGCTGTGATGGCAGTCAGAGGAAGCCAGGGTGCAGAGAGCTCGAGTCGAGCGGAGCGGTGGTGATGGGGAGGTTCGGCCCCGTGCGGCGGCGAGTGGTGTTGGCGGAGCGGGCGGGATGCTTAGTCAGCCAGGCTTCCGCCCGAGGTCCCCCTAGTTACCGATGGTCTTGTTGCAAACCACCAGTCTTGACTAACTTGTGTTATGATGTACTCCGTAGTACCATATGATTCATCTCTATACCACTGATAACTGGGAACTGTCACAATGGTGGATACTACCATCTACCTAGTAGACTGGAAATGAGACCATGCCATGCTATTCTGAGACAGAATGTATATATATAGAGCTTCCAGGGTTCATCCTTTCAGTATAAGGTCTTCCGACGCCACTGTTTTTTTCCCAAGCAGCCATCGAAATAAGGTCCGAAATATGTCTCATATTGCATTGGAAGAGGCTCGAATATACATCCTTAGAATTTCGACCAGCTGAACACAGAGATATCGGCTCATCAAAACTACTAAAGCTTCATAGGATCTCTAGAGGCATTAACGGAAAGAATATGTGTCGTCATTGCGTCAACGTGTCTAGAGTAGAGAAGTAAATCGTTCAATTTATGTATCTACAAGCAGCAGTTCACAATGGTTCTGGGTATATAGATCAAGGCTTGGCCCACGGAGCCTTCGTCGGAGCAGCCGGGTCGCCAGGGCCCGCTGGCGGCTGGGGCTGGGGTTGGGACTGCGCCCATGGGGCTCTCGTCGGTCCCATCGGTCCGGGCGGCATTCTGGACGTGTCCGGCAGTCGTGTTGGGTTTGCGGGCGGTGTTGTTCCCTGCCCTCTTGCAGCAGCCCAGGGAGCAGCTGTCCCTCCGGGAGGGAGGCCCGGCTGGGAGGTTGACGTCGCCCACGGAGCTCTGGTCCCGATATCTGGAGGCTGTCTTGGAGTAGTAGATGGTGCATGCCCCGTCGGCCGTGCTTGAGGTCCTGCGGCGCTATGCGCAGTAGGTGGAGGTTCAGGCGCATTGGGATCGCGGTCCCAGCTTAGGAGCGAGCCGAAGGGGAAGTGCTGCACGACGGGGAATTTGGAGAGGACTTCTGCATTGTACATTTTAATCATGCCCTGGCATCGGTGTCAGCATCCGGATTCTCTCGCGATTAACAGCTTCCTGAGGGCTGTAACTGACCTTGTTGATCTTGCCCCACCCGGCGGTGATACCGGAGATATCGTACAGCATCGGGCTATGCTCCCAGAACGGACCCTTCTTGACATCGTATATAAAGCCGATGGCAGAGAAGTACATGTTCGTCTTCTTTTCTCTTTCGACGACGTTGGCCTTGGCCACCCCGCCCGGCTCTGGCGCATCCGGCAATGATCCCTCTACTGGCGTCTGGTCGGACTCCGAGATGGCAGGGGACAGCTGTGCGGAACCAAAGATGTAAGGAACAAAGGAGTGATCGTCGAGACCCCAGACTCCGTGGGATCCTGCGGGTTCCAGGGTGTATGTCTTGATGAGTTTTCGGACGAGTTCGAGGTAGCTGGAACGTGAAATCCCGTCAACGTCTCTGCCTTCAGAAACACGCAAGGTCACAGAGGATACTTACGGCTGTATTACTCCAAGAACAATGCCTCTCTCCTCGACCCCAGGGCCTGCCTTGGTGAACCCATTGAGTTTCCACACGCAAGCCAGGAAGGCCACAAAGCTCAGCTCGTGACCTGTCCCGTAGTCCAGCCTCTGCGCGCTCCCGAAGCTTCCCAGGAAGTAAGCCTTCAGCTCGTCCTTTGCCGTCGGCGCGTCCGACTCTGCACTCCGGGACCGTAGAACTTCGGGCGACAGACCCTCCTCGAGCAGCTCCGACACGCGACTCTCCACGATCTGGTACCACTTGCGGAAACTGGGATTCCCAAACCGGCGTGGCCCCGTGTCCGGAGGCGCCTCCTCCATGATCGACTCGAGCTTCGACAGCAGCTGCTGCAGGCGCCGGACGGGCTCGGAGAACTCCACCGCGTCGGAGTTGAGCGGCCACGGCTGCACCTTTCCGTCGGGCAGTTTGGCGGGGAACATGGCTCGGTTGAGCTGCAGGATGAAGGCCATTATGTCGCTGTAGGCCTTGGTGGTCAGGAAGGTCGAGACATCCTGGGCCTCGTTGATCTTCTTGCTGGGCGCCACGAAGGTGTGTTCCTTGGAGGGGTCGAGGGTCTCGAGGACCCGGACCGGCGTTGGTCCGTCCAGAGCCATTCTTGAATGGGACCGGTCAATTCGATTCAATTCAGAGCCGTGACATGTGCGAGTCTCACTTCAAAATTCCAAGCACGCCTTCACTCGAGAGGAACGCTGTATCCTTGCATCCAGAAACCGAGGTGGGTGGAATGATTCCGTGACCTTGGCGGCGGAGCTTGGACACGATGACAGGTCCCCACCACAGCTCGCTAGCCTCGCCGAGTCCCCGCGATCAGCCCCTTAACGTCACTCCAGACCGCCTGCCTGGCCGGTACGCAGTTGTCTCGTGCACCTCGCCGGACAAGTCACTCCAGCTCAGCAGCGCGTTTCCGCCTCCCTCGAGCACGCTGGCTCGAGATCGAAAGGGAATGGCGCGTCGTCAAAGCAGCAAATACTCAACGGAGCACGCGCTCGCGCTCCTGAACGGCGTCAACGAGACGGACGACGGCGACCGCAACTCCCGACGCTCCGACGATGCGAACTCCTTCCTCTCTGCGGTGGAAAACACCCAGAACCAGAGCGACAATGGAGAGGGCCCGACCCGGGTTTCGTCGAAACCTCTCATGACGCGATCCAGTCCGGCCTTGCCGTCGAACCAGGGAGCGCAGCTGCGCCGTCCTGTCAGACGGAGACTGTTCACCGGGAGGAACCCCGAACCGAGGAGTGATGAGATCTTCAGAGTCCCGGAGTCGCCGGCCGTGAGACGGTCGACGCGACTCAGTCTCAGAGCTGCAGACTCGCCTCGTGCGAGGCGATCGTCTCGACTCGGTCAGAATGCGCGCAGGAGCAGTGCCCCGGATGCGATGAATCATCAGTATTCTGATGACGATGATGACGGAGAGAATACTCATGCGACCGAGGCCATGGCCGTAGATACGGAGGAGAATCGTTCCGTGGATTTAGGGAAGACTCATGAGGCAGAGGGCATGGCCCTAGATGCGGAGGAGGATCATGCTCAGGATGCACGTCCTCAAGCACAGGTTGGCACTGAGCTTCTACCTGGCATTGCTGACCTTGAGGCGGCTGAGGAGGAGCTACGAAACTGGGACCCGGATGAGAACGACGATCCTGCTTCCGAGGAGAACGAAAAGGAAGAAGTCGAAGATTCCGAGAGTGACTCTGAGTCCGACAACTCGTGGGCAGGACCCCGCGCGGAAAACCCGCCAACACCGTTAAAGACGTCTGCTCGTGCCATGAACGGTCCAGGCTCGGGCAACCGTGTCTCGGGGGGTTCCACGGGGCCCACCACTCGTAACCGTAGCAGAGCGGGTGATGCGTCCGCAACCCCGTCGCGATACAGCCTACGAGCGCGGAAGCCGGAGCGGCGGCAGTCAGTTTTTGATCATGTTGAAATTCCGGGGCCTTCTCCACGACGCAGAGGGCGGCCACGGAAAAGCACCCGAGGCGGCCCGCAGGATGCCGCGGATGTCAACAGGGAGCCGGCGAACATCGAAGCTTCCGGGCCTCAGCAAGATGCTCAGAGTATTGACGGAGAGCCGCCGGACGTTGACGCTTCCGGGCTGCAGGAGCATGTGCAGAACATCGACAGGGAGCAGCGGGACACTTCAGGCCCCAGAACTCCGGAGGACCCTCACCCCTACACGAGTGACGCAGACGACACGGAAAGTCCGAGAGAAAGGAAGGCCAGGGAGAGGAAAGCGAGGGAGAAAGCACGGAAAGAGAAGGAGGAAAAGCTGTTTGTCGAGGCGTCCAGGCTCTTGGACCAGCAGGACCACTGGAAGACCCTGGTGGCCAAGGCGAATGTCCTGAGGGGGCATGCGGCGTCGCCGGACACCAAGGGCCGTTTCCAGGCGATCGAAGACTACATGCACGAATTATGCGGGACCTACCAGGACATCCGACGGCTACACTCCACCGGCGACCGGGTCCCAGACGATCTGCTGCGCGACTGCCAGCACCTGGTGGAGGCCATCTCCGACCTGGCGTTCAAGATCTTCGACAAGGCGTATCGGCTGTGCCACCGCAGCGGCGTGCGCGCGGAGGGGCTGGTCAACCGGCTGGAGGTGCAGGTGATGCCGTGCATCGTGGACGCGGCCAAGGAGTGCCTGAAGGCGCACTACCGGCGAGCGGAAGGGCGGCTGGCGCCCGAGGGCTTCGACCAGCTGGAGGCGGTGCTGAACCTGCTGCTGGCGCTGTGCGAGCGCAGCTTCACCCTGCGCGCCGAGGGCTACATCCCGGCGGCCGGGCGCAGCCGGCAGCTGCGGTTGCCGCTGCGGCGCATCCTGCAGGCGCTGCGGGCGGAGGGCTTCCGGCGCAAGGTGCACGGCGAGCACCGGCCCGACGCGATGGACGTGTCGGACGACTCCGGGTCGGAGCCGGAGCGCGCGTGGACGGAGGAGGAGGGCGTGGCCCTGCTGCGGGGGCTGCAGATGTTCCAAGGTACGTTCTCTCTCTCTCTCTCTCTCTGTCTGTCTCTTTATATATATATATATATACATATCTGACACGGCAGACCGCAACCGCTACACCAAGATCGTGCGGCACTTCTGGCCGCAGCTGCGCGGGCGCACGCCGCAGGAGCTGCAGGCCAAGGCGCGCGAGGTGCGCGACGCCTACCGGGCGGACATCGCGGAGGAGCTGCGGACGGAGGAGGGGCGGCGGGAGTGGGCGTGGCTGCTGAGCGTATGACCGTCTCTGCAAGGACGAGATATGCTGATGGCGTCTGGCGTTTTTGCTGCGATATACCCCTGTGTGGTTCTGGGATAACGGCGGTGACCGCGTTGGGCGGTGGAGGGCGGAGTCGGGATCCGGTGGGCGGCGAACCACGGAACGCACCCCGGCGCCTTCCTGTTCCTGAGCAAAACAAACAGTGGCTCTGGGTATCGATACGTATATATCTATCCCCGTCTCCGGGATGTATATATCAGATACATACATACATACATATATATATATATTATATCTGTCTACAGATCACTGCCGAGGCATGCACACCGGTACCTGCACGTCAGGGCCCACCGCGACGCCCTCGTGCGCGCACGCCGGGCGCCGGCGCAGCGCGGCGCAGCCCCGGCGGGGGGCGGTCGTGCCGGGCCGCGCGCTGGTTGGCCGCCGGCACACCCCCCACCGCCCGACCGCCTTCCAGCGCGAAGCTCCCTGGGCGAACGGTCACGAACCTCTCTCCCTCCCTCTCTCTTCCCTCTTCCCTCCCCTCCCTCCTCTCTTTTTCCCCGTCTCGTTCCTCTCCTCTGCCTCCGCTTTCTGCTGCTTCACCCATCAACATCTGGCAAGGCTTCTGTCTTCCATCCACGGAGTCAACGTGGATCCCTCCTACGGCCCCCCGTCTGCGTCCCATCCGTGCGTGCCAGCTGCACCTCGGGCCCTGAAACGTCCAGCGTCCTCTGCGGACAGCCCCCGGAACGGTCTGGTATTGGATGGCAAGTTGAGCGCTCATCGCTGGTGAGTATCCGCCTCAGCACCCTCGACGGGGAGACAGCCGTGCAGAGCGCGACAGGGCAGCGCCTGGGGGATGCGCCTCTCCCCAGCAGCTGCCTCAGGGGCTGCCCTGCTCGCTGCTTCCTCCTGCCTGCGGGCGCCAGACGGCACCGCGGAGCGCTCCCGCTCCGCGTACTGGGAGTCATGTCTGGCCTCCCAGACGCTTCCATGCAGTCCTTTATCACGCTCTCTCCATATTGTCAACAAAGAACTCTATTGCTGCTGCAGCATGTCTCATGTCCGTTATAATTTATAAGAAGGCTGACATCCTCTATCTAGACCAGCTTCTTCTCCCGGTCCCCCCCCCCCCCCCCCCCCCCCCCCC
>Ga0008109_10000067_pt1 | contig 75741 bp, 87 predicted proteins | sample HigsolmetaGSP18D_FD_59306 | JGI IMG/M metagenome (GOLD analysis project Ga0008109, IMG submission 59306) | High solid enriched microbial communities from the Joint BioEnergy Institute, USA - SP1-8-D | ecosystem: Engineered > Bioreactor > SSF (Solid state fermentation) > Aerobic > Biomass ...
CATACATAATACCGTCAACGGTCAAACTCGTTTCGGCAATGTTGGTGGCTACGATGACCTTTCGGACACCTGGAGGAGCCTGCTGGAAGATCTTCGCCTGCTGTTCAGCCGGCATCTGAGAGTAAATGGGCAATGTCAGAAGCTTTGGCGGGTCTTTCAACATCTCCAACCTCTCATTGATGAGTTCGCAGGTTACTTCAATATCTTCCTGGCCTGTCATGAACACGAGGATGTCACCGGGACCTTGAGAGACATGAATAGCCAAGACCTGCTTGACTGCGGCATCAACGTAATCCTCGCACGGAGTGCGGGAGAAATGAATATCAACAGGGAATGTTCTTCCAGGAATTATGAATTCAGGAGCACCGCCGAAGAACCGGGAAAAGCGTTCCGAATTCATCGTTGCTGACGTGACAATCAACTTCAGGTCCCTTCTTCGAGTTAGGATCTTCTTTATAAGGCCCATTAGAACATCAGTATTCAGGGCTCTTTCATGCGCTTCGTCCATGATGATGCACGAGTACTTGTCAAGATCCGGTTGGACCAGTGATTCTCTCAGGAGAACGCCGTCCGTCATATCTAAGAATCCATGTTAGCCGTATGTCCAAGAAGTGAGCGTGTAGAGAATACTTACATTTAATAACGGTCCTCTCACTAGTGCAATCCTCGAAACGGATTGCGTACCCAACAAGATCTCCCAGCTCCACCTCCATCTCTTCGCTCACACGCTTCGCAACACTCATGGCAGCCACTCTTCGAGGCTGAGTACACCCAATCATTCCATACTTTGAATACCCGTCCTCGTGGAGGAATTGTGCAAGCTGCGTTGTCTTCCCGGACCCGGTCTCTCCGACAACTATAACAACCTGATTGTCGCGGATCACCCGGAGAAGATCTTCCCTTACAGCAAACGCGGGCAGGAATTCCCGCTGTTCGCGGAGCGTCTTGCTCTTGCTAAAGTCACTGGAGCCACCCTCGTTTGTTTTCATGTGCTTCGCGAACTTATTTCCGGCTCTGTACTCGTCATCAATAGGCGCGGCGACAGCGCTGTCCCCCTCATCCTCCTTGACTCCCATTATATGGCCCAATGTCGTACCCGCCACAGTAGTCGCCTCCTGCGCTTGCTTCTGTCGCTCCCGCTGCTGACGTCGTTCCCGGACAACCTTGCTTCCTTTTCGGCTGAAAACCGCCATGTCACTCTGAGGGTCTCGCACAGCGGAGATGGGCTCCAGCTGCTTGGTGAAGATGGTACGGCCATCGAGGAAAGGAGGGCGTAGGTCGTGGACGAGGAGATGCACCCGGGTCCCTTCTTCATCGTCGGGAACAAATTCTTCATCATAACGTCTCTGGGCGACACCGGACGTCAGCATCCGGTTTGTCTCCCACGAATCAATGTCCTTGCGCTTCGCATCGCGGAGAGGTGGCGGGAGGTTGGAGCTCTTCAGCCTTTTGGCCGGGGGGGCCATTTCGTCGCCCGCCATTTTGGGCTCGAGAAATGAAAGACAGATAAAACGAAAGAAAATGAAATAAAATAAGGAAGCTGCCCACAGTCTATGGCGGCATGAAGCAGCCAGGAAAGGGTGACTGCTTCTGCTTCCGGAGAGTTTCAAGTCATGGAGGCATTCGAGCCGCCTATATTTATACAAACAATGCAAACATACATTGATGACATAATCGTATCGCCACGTGATCTCTATGTTGCCTCCGATGTTTGCGAAGCCCTTGATGGTGTATAGGTGATTTGTGAAGAGTTACGGACTTATATAATCAAATAGTAGCATGTACATTGATTGGTTCTATAGTGTCTAGCAGGGCTCTGGGCCTCAAACTTAATAGAGGAGTCCAATCTCATCAGTTGTAGGTCTTTCTGAGAAAATCAGAACATCACAATGACCTCAATGTATAGCCAAATAAAGAAGAAAATAAAGAGTTATTATCTCCCAGGGTAATAGAAACACATTAAATATTTTATTATCAGCATGATTATTATATATGGTATTTAGTCGTCCTTGCGCGTGTTGATAGCAAGGACACATCCTCCGGTCTTGGCAACTCCGACTCTCCGCCTCGCCCAGCTTTTTGATACTGCTGCTGGACCCCGCATCACAATCCCGCTGTCACTCCTGTTGCTGTCAGTGTCCCTTGTCGTCCACAATGGCGAGCCAACAGCAGCAAGTTAACCTGAAGAGACAACAAGGTAAATAGAGACAACTTTTTGTTTCCTCTTTTGCACTGCAAAAATGACGCGGAAAGGAAGCTGACTGATGGCTGGTCCGGAGCAGAGCTCCAGCTTCAGTACTCGGCCTACAAAAATACTCTCCAGCAGCTGGCACAGAAGATTGGAGATATTGAGCAAGAGGCTGAGGAGCATAAGTAAGTATTCTATGCCTTGGATCTTAGAGGGAACATTACCCCATGGTGGCACTGCCTCCAGAATAGACGGTAAACCTATGTCACTTTACTACTTTGTCCTCACAATACCTTTGATTTTTTTTTAACGAGCGACTGCTGATATTTGTCCTTCTACCTCTTCCAAGGCTTGTCATCGAAACCCTCGAGCCCCTCCCACAGGACCGGAAATGCTTCCGCATGGTCAACGGCGTTCTGGTTGAACGCACCGTAAAGGAAGTGCTCCCTGCGCTCAAGACGAATGCGGAAGGACTGAAACAGGTGTTGGATGACTTGCTCAAGCAGTACAAGGCCAAGCAGACTGAAATGGAGAACTGGAAGGTGAGTCCGCACCATGGGTTATTTTTGTTTACAACGGAAGAGGGCTGCATGGCAGTTTTGGATACATGCTGATATCACTCGATCTTGCAGAAGAAGAACAACGTTCAGGTGGTGCAGCAATGAAAGCAATGCTGTGATATGACATTGCTCGCATATGCGCAAGTGGAATTGTTCTGAGGTCCATTTTGCATTCGACAAAGGTACATCCCGGTTTATCGATATTTTAGGAGATGAACTCTGGACACATGTGGCGCCTCATAATCTCGAATGATGCACTTCGCGCGAAGGCTGTGAATACCAGGGCATGTGAAAGTGTCACAGCCTCTCCCGCTTCACGGAGTGGCCGGAATATCAGTTACGCTATCCAAGCACGCTAGGCCTTTCACACGTCATTAGATGAGGGTTGTGGGAGAAACCTCTGAATTTGCTGTTATGAAAGCAGGACCGGGTATGCAAACATGCCTGACTCCTGGCGTAACGGGACAGGACTTCGACTTTGGTTATTGCGGCTGCCTGGGGATACGGATTTGACATGTATTATCCACGGGAGTCTAGAATAGTTGTCGCAAGCAAGATAAAAATTTTCTCATTCAGGAGATATCCGTTTCTTTGCTTTGTGATCGTTGCGGCCGAGGCCGTCTGCTGCATCGAAAGGTGTGGCTCGAGTGAGTTGGCGATGCGCCGCGGCCCAATAAGGCGGATGCCTGCATGTTTCATGCATGATCAGGTCTCTAGGCAGCCCCCAAAGTCAAAATTCCTCGGTTGCTACTTGTCGCTGCCGACTAGCGGCTTCCCCGGACGCATAGTATTGGACGCGCGTGTGATCTATCGGTGCTTCACGCTTTGGGACCGCGTTCAGGTACCGAACTCCTGGGCTCCATTGCTACTGGCTGCTCTGACATCAGCTTCAACCGTTGGGATGTAGATGTGAGGCCCAAAGCTCTAGGTTCGTCCGCAACTGTCATTTCAAAAGCTGTATACTATGGAAACCAGCAAGATCGTCAAGTCGGAACATCTTCTGTGTAATTAGTTGGCAGGTGTCACCTTTAATTTCCGCGATTGGTTGCCGAACGATGGCGTCGTCAGACAATCAGGGTCCCAAGACGGCAAATAGTTCATGTCACTAACCTGCAGGGATGGGTTTGCCAATTCAGCGTTGATATCTGTAGCACAGCACACCTCGAACGCCTGTTTATGCGGTCCCCATCGTATGCAAACCGTCTCCTCTCTAGGAGAAGCCTAAAGTGATGCTCGGGAAAGCCCTGTTTCAGCACTTGCAGAGATAATGCCAATTACCGTCTGGAGTAATATGATGAGCAAACCCTCAGAGTTACTATCAATTCGACATCGGGACCTTGGCAAAGAGTGCTTTCAGGGCCGGTGTGCACTTTCAAGTTTCGAGGCACATTAAATGGCCAAAAGCTCCGGGTTCTGAAGCAAGCTTCTCCTCGCGGCATGCCAAGTTCCGCTCATACGGAATTTGAGCTTCCATGGCTGAGTCTGTCCTATCTGCGGAGAGCTGAATGCATGTGCCGGATTGACGTTATGGAATATCTCGCCCTTCTTCTTGACTTGGCTCAGTCGTCTGCACCGCTGATCTTTGTAGAGACATGAGCTGTCGGAAAAAGAGAAGCTTAAACCGTGCAACCCGTCAGTGTAAGGATATGGGGTCATGATAAATCGGGAGACTTTGTAGGTCTCATGATCACGGACAAGTGTTATCTCCTGTCACGGAACAGATACACCAACGAGACCGTTCAGGAGCTGATAATGGTATCCGACGGTCCGATGGCTCAGCTCCACCAGCCCGTCCCTTTGCATCGGATGGTCAGGATCCAGCACGGCTCAAAGATGTCCAAAAAGACCAGCAGTTGATGGCAGGGCATAAGGCTGAACGGCCCACCGTGCACGCCGCCGGCGGCAAAGGACGAAGGGCAAGGAGCGTACCGTATCCATACAGCTTGCCACCGGCGGCGTGGCCGGCAGCGGCCGGTGTAAAATACCCCGCCCGTACCAAGCACGTATCGATGCCCCAGGCCGCCCATCGAAGGAGAGAGAAAGAGGGCGAGCAGGACGCAGAACAGCTCCCAGCCTCCTCGGTCGTCCCGTCGAAACCCCCTTGCCCCCGCGCATCTTACACCTTGGCCCGTCATCACCACCTTCAGTCTCACGGCAGTGTTGCTATCGTGACTCTGCTGCGTTGTTGTCTTTCCAGACCTCTAGCCCTCCACCAGTCACATCCCGTCGCATCGCTGCTGCGGCTGCGCAAGCGTCCAACGGAAGCCCCAGCTCTTTCTGCCCAGTCGCGCGACGCCCTCGGACTCGTTCTGGTTCGCCAATTGCCTGCTGCGCGCATCGACAAGCAACAAGCAACCAGCTGCTTACTGACCACCCCGAGAGCAAGGTGCGTATCTCCGCCTACATCCAAGCATCCCCAAAGACAATCCTGTCGCATGCGCGCAGCCTTTGTCCCCGCTGCTCCTCTCCATCTGCGCAAGTGCAGGAGGCCCTATCTCCATCAATTGACCCCCACAACCCCCCGTGTTCCCATTACCCGCCCCCCCGTCAGATCTCCCACCTTAGCAAGGCGTGCGCGACTCGACCGTTGACACTGCAAGCTGCAGGTGGATTCGTCCAACCCAAAGTGATCGGGTTCTCGGGGCTGCGCACTCATAGCTTCGTCGGAAAACGCTGATTTGCGTGCGAATCTTCTGGACGGTCTCCATCGGACTCTTAGCACACCGCCAGAGAAGCAAACCAGAAGTTCAGAACAGCCCGCCCCATCCCCCACACAGCTGGCCCTTCCCCCGTTCAGGCTGTCGTGAAGCAAGTCGCTGCCCAGCCCGACGCAGCTTAACGCAGCGCTGCATAGCATCCGGGGCAGAGTCCCTCGCGCGCACCTCTGACGTGGTCATTTGCCAGCAGAGCAGCCAAACGACTCTGGCCTGAAGCCGGTATCCGCTGCACGTAGCCAAATACCTAAAACCATGTCGTCGGCCTCTCCTCCAAAGGAACCAGAGGTGGAACCTGAAGCGCAGTCAGGAGACGACCCGGAGCACATGGAAAGGGAACGTCAAGATACACAAACGCAGGGCCAGCCCGAGTTCGAGGTGAAGGAGCAGGATCGATGGCTCCCGATCGCAAATGGTTAGTTTTACGTGTCCTTGCAGGTTCTCTGTCCTCCTGATTTGTGCGTCCCTTGCCTCTACTGCTTGCAAGCGGCCGTTACTCGTTTGCTACACCCAACCCTTCCCCTCCCCCGATGTTCCAACTGCACGCATTTCAATTTAAGCATATCTGGAGGAGTGCACCTCATTCGTCTCTTCTGTCAGCCATGATCTGCATCGCAGCACAAGCTTCTTGGTTGAGAGTTTCGCGCCGGTTTGCCATCTAGCATGCCTGATAATTTTCCGCGGTCATTTTGCCCATCCTCCACCACGAAAGAGAGCTTGCATGGTCCAGTTCTTGATGCTAACATTCGCAACTTTGCTCCAGTCGCCCGTATCATGAAGATGGCCCTGCCCGAAAATGCCAAGATCGCGAAAGAAGCAAAGGAGTGCATGCAGGAATGCGTGAGCGAGTTCATATCATTCATCACCAGTGAAGGTTCGCAGCTGGACCCGTTCCTGAGCAATCTTGACCCTCAGACTAATGCCTTCGGTCCCGATCCGCAACAGCTTCCGAGAAATGTCAGCAAGAGAAACGCAAAACTGTCAACGGCGAGGATATCCTCTTTGCTATGACGTCTCTCGGTTTTGAGAACTATGCAGAAGCCCTAAAGATCTATCTCACGAAATATCGTGAGGTAAGTATATTTTGGCGCCCCCTCAGTGTTACCCAAACGTTGAAGTGCTTCTTTTGTCACCGTGATCTGGCCGGATGGTTATTTGGACAATGCAATTGACTGGTCTCAGACACAATCCGCAAGGGGGGAGCACCGGAACCAACAATCAAGCAGCAGCTACAACGCGGGTGGCCCAGTCGGTGGTTCTGTCAGCGCACCCCAAAATAATCGCGGCGGACCATCGACGACGACAACAGCACCAGAGTTCCCTGCTGGTGCTGAGGGTTCCAACAACATCCTAAGCCCGAACTTGGACCCGTCCGAACAGGATACCTCCGCCTACGGTTACACGTCCATGGTTGGTCAAGGTCACAACGGAACTGGTGGCGGGTCCTACTAGTGGTCTCAAGGAAGGCCTTTTGGGATCACCCACGCGACAACATCACCAAGCTGTCAGGCGTCTTTCGAGCATAAGGCTCTTCTCTGCTAGTTGGACATGCCATTCTGGTAGAGTCACCGAATCGACCTCTAGTTTCAGAGGATGACCAACAATGAGATCGGATGATACATAGGTGCCGAGGTAGGTTTTACGTTGGTATCTGAAAGCACAGGTACAGTCAGTTTAAAAAAAAAAAGTCTGCAGAGGGATTTATGTGTTTATGATTCTTACTTTTGGATGAGTCTGTTGTACACTCAAAATGGGTCCATACAGCTTCTTGCACATTTTTTTTTCTTTTGCTTTCTTTACGGAGCCCTGAAGGATGGGTTTTAAACAGGAGAACTTGGGAATACGGAACCTGTCCACTATGTATCTATCTCTATAACTATCTGCTTGTTTGAGTAATGTCGGGAGGTCGAGTGACTGGGGGGTATGCTACAGGGAGCTTAGCAGAGCAAGGAACCTTGGAAGAAGGCAAGGGCCCGGGCGCTCACCTGGCAAATTTGGAGAGTCAAAATTGGGCATAGGGATGGCATCTTGTTATACCCCGGCCCCTTTGCTTTCTCTCCAGCTTTATATCGCCCTTCTCTGCAATCGCCGTCAGCCAGTTTTGCTACACTTTCTTAGCACACTGTCAAAGTTTCCGGTGAGTTCGCCAAGAGGAGGTGAGTCTCCTCTTCAAGTAAGAAAGGCCATATCCTGACCGATGTTGGATGCACACCAGGCTCGCTCTCCTCACCGCTTTGTCAAGGAACACATGCTCCTGCTCTCCCCAAGACCATGGCTTGACCGACGTTTCCCAGACTGGCAATAGGGAGTACGAGCAACGACCATCAGTCAAGGAACCTGCGTCTGGGGGTCAACAAGCTAGCTGGTTCGGGCTTTGATTTCAATGCGGCTTATGGTTTAAAGGTCGGCCTCCTAGAATGTAAACCTCTGTTCATGCCCGACACTCTCTGCGCACACCTCAGCTGAGCCACTGTTTGGCCAACCCAGGCGTGCTACCCGTCTACTGGAGGCTTTTGCGCTTGGGGCTGCCAGGAACAGAGCAACGAGTCTGAAAGAATTTGCAATCTCTTCTCCATTCCTCCGTTTTTTGTCTTGCAAGATGCTGTCATGAGTTGAGGTGATTGGATTTGTTTCTAGGAAAACCATTTAACGACGTTCACCTTTTTTTTTTCATCAACGCACTCTTGTCGACGTAGGATCCCACCACCACGGCTGCCTTTGGCAAGAAGATTATTTGTGGGAAAGAGAACTACACACAGCCCCAGTAAAGGGAGGTTGCTCTGCTAGCCGCCTATAAGGAGAGGAAGAATTGTAGCATCCCTGTCAGCATGAGAACCAGATTCACCGCCAGATCGCTCGTGAACTGCCGCAAGTTCCGAGTATTTCTCATTGGTGCTTTCTGCAGCTTCACCCGAGGATGTTCCCTTTAAACAGACTTTATATATATATATATATATAAACAAAGACTTGTTTGCAAATGTGGACAGATGGGGTAACCAACAGGACATTTTCAAGGTCCTTTCTAGAACAGCACTCTGTTCGAAACCGACACAGAATGGACAAGCTGACGACGACGCTGATCGTCGAGCACTCTTCCTCCAGGCGATAAGGATGAATGTGCGGCGATTGGCGGACTGGACTCTCCACTCTGGTGGTTCGTTCCCAGTGACGGTGGTAGTCCATGTCCGCGACCGTCGAGAACGTTGGGAGCGCGTGCCCGTGCCCTTCTCCGCAGCCACGTGACGGGCTCCTCTTCCCCGCTGGGCAGCCCGCCCCACCCGCAGCGCGCGTCTGCTGCCGTCCCCAGACTTCGTTATCTCGTCCTCGCACCAGACGACTTTCTGCTGTCGAGGCCGCCTCCATGACGCCGGATTAGGCACGAAGCCTTATGGCTGCCAGGACGATGGTCGCTTCCCCTGCCTTTAGACATGTAACTGGGTCAATGCTCTGCTCACCCTCGACATGTCATCTTCCGCAGCGAGCGACAGTCGGGCGCAAGCAGCCCGTGGTGTGACAAAGCGGAAGCCGGGTATGACCTTGACGCCCCTTCTCTGTGGCCATGTTTCTGCGCTGGACCGGTGTCCAATTCAATGCCTCGCGGGGCTACACAAAAACCTTTTCCCCCTCTGTGCTAACAGCCATTGCGCTCATTAGGGTCTGCCGCCTGCGTCCATTGCCATCGTAGAAAGGTTCGCTGCGACGCCCGCATCGTCGGGCTGCCGTGCTCAAACTGTCGTTCCTCAGGAAAGACGGATTGCCGTATTCATGAGAAGAAAAAGCGCCTCGCCGTCCGTTCAGTTCTCGATCCGGTTCCCATCCGCTGTCGTCCCCCGGCCGTGTCGGATGCCTCTCCGAAAGTGGTGGCCCCATCCTCCGTGCCCCGAGCCCCGGTTTCGGCAGTATCCTCTTTCTCTCATAGTGGCCCGTCTGCGGGTTTGATATCGGCTCAGAGCGCCTCCACGACGCAGAATGGGTTCCAATCCGGGTCGACCGTTCAGGCATATAACCAACAGTCAAGCTCCGAGTCATCCACCGACCACGATGACCACCGGGAACTAGAAAAACATCTTCTGAAGCTAATCGACGAGGAGGAGCTGGATCGAAGGGAGATACAAAGAAACGTGCGCGCTATATATGTCGGCCATGATGTCTCGAACATATCATTCCTTATCCGTCAGCAGCGGGGCAAAGATGACGATGTGTATCACTTTGCCGGCAACGAGATCCCTAGACGGAATTTGAAGATAGGCCACGACGAGCTCATGAAGGATGCTCTTACCCTGCCCGAGCAGTCCCTTGCTGACGAGCTCGTAGAGGCGTATTTCACCCATGTTAACCCAGGATACCCGATTGTCGATGAAGACCAGTTCATGACGCAATATCGAAATCGAGATCCGGCCGATCCTCCCCCTATCCTGCTCCTTCAGGCGATCTTGCTCGTTGGAGCTCATGTCGCCCGTCCGAAGCCGGAAAGAGACGCTTTGAAGGCAATCTTCTTTCGCCGCTGCAAGTGGTTGTTTGATAATCGAATTGAGCGCAACAGAGATATCGTTGTCCAGGCGGCGCTACTCATGACATGGCATTCAGATACGGCCGATGAGGATGTCGCTGCAAATGCTCACTACTGGGTCGGTGTAGCTGCGCGAATAGCTACCGGAATCGGCATGCACCGTAACCCGGTGTCGAGCCGATTCGTCGCTGGTGACAGGCGAATGTGGAGAAGAGTGTGGTGGATCTTGGTCCAGTTCGACGTGATGGTATCATTGTCGTATGGCCGACCACAGGCTATGTAAGGAGCTTTCTGGCCACCGGTCTGAAGTCTCTGTCGTGTCTTGCTAACGGATTTCACTTCAGAAACCTAGAAGATTCTGATGTCCAGCCTCTGACCCCACCTGACTTCGAAGGCTGTGGATCTCGAGTGCAGGTAGATTATGTGATTCACTTGGCTGAACTCTGCACCATGATATCGTACATTCTTCGGGAGCGATTTGGTTTGCGAGTGAGCGCGGAGCGTCGAAAGGCAGTTCTTCCGGAAGCCGACGCGGCCCTAGCAAATTGGTCCCTTAGGCTCCCGGATACTCTGCGCCTCCGTGCTTCGGATATGGATCCTTGGTCGGCTATGCTTCACCTTACCTATAACAACTTCCTTATCCTTCTACACAGACCTCATCCAAGGGCGTCGGCTTATTCCGATGATTATGGTCCACATGATGCGGAAATCTGCAGTGCTGCTGCTGGGGTCATCGCATCGATTTTCGAGGAGCTCCGCCAGAAGGATCACCTCAAACTCCTATGGTATTGCGGGGTGCACACGCTATTCACCGCGATGATTCAAGTAAGAGTCGAGTTGAGATTCTCAAATCCGGTCCTGGCAATCAACGCCCTTCGACGATTTGATTCTACCATGCATTCGCTCCGTGACCTGGCAGAGTATTGGTCGCATGCTGGGACAATATTACGGCTTTTTGAGAATTCGAAGCGCCTCCAGCAGGATCTGCGAGTAGCTGCCAGCGAAGCGTCCAACCAGTTCAGCGGCACGCAGAATCAAGATGGCAATTCCGAATCTAACCCAGATACTGCTACGCCTGCAGCTCAGCCTTCCACCATGAATCAACAGCTATCACATCAAATACCACCACATCAGCCGTCGCAGCCATCACAGCCATCACAGCAGCCGTTGGGACCATCACAGGATCAGCAATTCGATAACTGGCCAACACCATCCAGGTTCAATAGCATTCCATTTGACAGGGGCGAAGACCTTGCAAACGAGACACATGTGGAGCCATTGGACCAACCGAGGGAGTACTCGGACTGGCGTCAGCTTTTCCCTTTTGCAGACGCAGACCAACCCGTGCCGATGGCCATGGAGGGCCTTCCGGAAGTTGAAGACGAATGGCGCCAGCTGTACTGGCAGGAACCTCAGATGTCAGATTTCATCCAGGACGGAGGATGGATGCACGGCTGAGCTATCAGACCCAACCGGCATCTGCCGTATTTAGAAATCTTAACATCGTGGAAGCTCGAATAAGTTTCAGTTCGAGCGGAGGGGAGAACCAGGCTATCAAACAGAGCCTGCTTCGCCGTCTACATATCTGGAGCAGCCGGTAGTGCCAGGAGGGAACGCTAGGACAAGTACCTCCTGCACTTCCTTCACCGTGGGTATAAATTCAGCCCAGCCCACTAGATCCCTGATGGAGAAAGATCAGGGATTGTTATGGAGCTCTTCGACAATACGCTCGACATCACCGACGTCGAGTCACATTCTGCAGGTTGGCCCTTGGCTACACCTGGGAGTGAGGTATCACGGTCCATGTATGCGACGTGATCTTATGGTCTCGCTCGTGACAGGCTTCGACCGTGTCCATTGCTGCGCATAGGATGACCTTGAAGGATACACGGTATCTTATCAATAGCCGTCGTTTATGTACAGGACTCATGTTAGCCTCCCGGTATCGAGCTTGTAGATTAACCGATAGTTGTTATTGTAATGATTAATTTGTTCCGGGAGACCTTTGAGCTTTTTTTGTTCTCCGACTATGTACGATGGTGCATATTTACATACAGATATTCTTGTCCTTAGCATAGCGCAAAGTCATGAGTCCAATGCAATATCATCCCCGTTTTGGCGGATAAGCCCAGCTTATCCAAGACAAGAAGACAAGATACATCCCTCGATCCAACAGCTCTGTTCAATAAGAGTGCTCCTCAACCAAACACAAACCGCCTCCAATTCTCCGCGAGCTGCCTCACGCCCTGCTCCAGACTCCACCCCCGCAGCTCGCACACCTTGCGCGCAATCTCCTCCAGCAGATCGTCCATCTGCGGCCCCGCGCAGTGGAGGTCGCTCTCGATGAGGATCCGGTCGTCCGGCAGGGCCTTGATCACCTCGACGGCCTTGTCGGACGACGGGTTCGTGAAGTTGATCACGCTCGAGAAGGAGAAGTAGACGTCGGAGGGGACGGTCGGGCGGAGGAACTGGGTCAGGGGCTCCACGGGGCCGGAGTACGAGTGCATGCATATCCGTGGTGGGAAGGGGAGGGGCTGGGGCTGCCCGGTGGATGATGTTGAAGAAGAAGCTCTCGATACAGAGGCAGAAGAGTGATCTTCCTCCTCCTCCTCCTCCTCCTCCCCCTTTTCCCGGTCCGATTCCGCATCACTACTCCACTCGTGAGCGTGAGCCATGGCCGCGCTCCGCCTCCGCCGCTTCTTCTCCCGCCGCGACAGGACCTGCCGCTCATGGCCCGCCCACAGCTCCTGCAGGACCTCGAAGACGGCGCCGTGCGCCTGCACGCTGTGCACCGAGACCGGCCGGCGCAGCTCCCCCGCGAGGCGCAGCTGCGCTCTGAACAGCGCCTTCTGGTGGTTCATCTGCACGCGGTACGGGGAGAGGGTTCTGCCCTCCCTTGACCCCGGGGTCACGGAGGGATCGCGGGCCGCGAGCTCCTCTGGACGCCAGACGTTGGGGAGTCGAAAGGTGCGGTCCAGCCCGATCTCGCCGACGAGGGCGGTCGGGTGCGCGGTCAGCCGCGCCCGGGTCTCTGCGAGCAGGGCGGAGAGGGGTTTGGGGTCGGGCAGCGCCAGGAAGAAGTCCTCGTCCGCTCCTTTGGACGGGGTCAGGACTTGCTTGTAGTGCGCGATCTTGCCCTCCCTGGACGTTGGATCAGCCTCCGTCCCGGAGGGGCCAGTGTCGTCCATGATCTGATGCGAGAACCACGGGTGCCAGCCGAAGCATGGGATGACGCGCTCGGTATTACTGTTCTGGTCTCTCCGGCCAAGGTCGGAGGAGGCGACCTGGTGGACGAGATCCTGGTCCTCGCCGCGCGTGGCCATGATCGTCAGCGTGGTGGCCTTCATGCGCGGGATCTCGGCGATTGAGGTCATCGTGTCGGTGGGGTGGCAGTGGGCGTCGAAGACGCCGAGCTCCCACGGGAAGGGGGTCCCGTCGTGGTGGCCGCCTGTGGCCATGTTATTATTATATGGCTCTTGAGGATTTCCTCAGACTGGTGTCTGGTTTCCGGGCGAGACGCGGTGCGGAGTATGTATGCACGGAGGAGATGTCGCCCGCTGCTCTCCGCGGTCGGCATGCCGGTGGCGGGGCGGCCCGAGCCCCCGGAATCACATGCCCGTCGTCTCCGCGTCTTCGCAGCTCCAGAGGGGGTGGTGAGATGCCCGCCATGTCATGTCATTCTGTCTGTCTCTCTGCGGAGATGGCTCGCAGTCGTTGCTTTTGATCAGAGAAGCTGCCGTGTGATCTGATCGGACCTTGCATCTTCAATGTCCTTTGCTTTGCTCAAAGACTAGCGCGGTCGTCGCGATGCTGTCCGCCAGCTTCTCCGCCCTCTCCTCTCTCTTCGTCCTTCCCATCCTCGTCTTTGTCTCCATTCCCTTGGTCTTGTCTGCCTGTGTCACCATCACCCTCTCTGTTCTGACTCTCTCCTTGCGCATGTCTCTTGTCTACATTGAAGTGTTCTATGCTCTCGTGACGAATTATTTCTTTCCCGCCCTTCCTAACCCGTCCCTGTCGACGTTCTCCGCGTCTGGAAGTGTAACGCCAACTTCGTCGCGGCCGAAGAACCGGACTAGGAATCTCAGCTCCAGTGCTCTACTATGCAGATTTGGAGACAGCCATGCATCCAGATCTTCCTCGCGCAGTCGCAGCCGCCATCACTCTAGGCAGCGTAATCGCTCCAACTCTTCTGACGCCAACAGCAATGCTAGAGGACAGTATCACCTCGGGATAAACCCCAGCGGTAGGAGGCAGTACCGCAATAATGCCGCTACACCCGCTCCTGCAACGTACCTGGATCTCTCCAGTGGTGATAATGATCGTGACTTTGAATTGCGCTCCTTGCCTCCGGCAGCTGCCCGTCGGCGCAGATCGATTTCCGGCTCCGTGTCGTCCTCGTCGTCCCACAGCTTTAATGACGAGTCGGAAGAAAGATCATGGCTCTCCATAAGCAAACGTCTCGACGCTTCATTGCACCATCTGGCGATGGACACTTCAGGAGCAGACCCATCGGCCACATCTCCGACTCGGATCCAGACCGTTGCGTACTCCAGACGTATACGATATCACAGGCGCTCCAGGACCACCTCCTCGCTCATCCCCAGCAACTCCACAGGAAGCGATCTGTCCCTTGCAGAATTTACCCGACAAGGCCGCGCAGCTACTGCGGGTATGGACGTTGGGCTGGAGCCACCACACAACTTCCGCTCGCAGCAATTATTCCCTGAACCGCTTAGCATGCCGAACGCTCCTCCAACCCACGCACTCTTTACCACATCCACAGAGTCTCACGGCGCGGGCGCATACTTCGCGCTTCGAAGACGGCGGTCGAGCAGCGGGGCTGCGACGAGCGGAAACACGTCGCCGGGGACGTCCGTCTCGTTGGAGGAACGGACGAGCGCGAACATCGGATGGTCGATCGCTCACCACCCCGGTGGGGTGGGATTGCGAAGGAGGAGGAGCTCGTTGGGTGCGACCTCTGGTCCCCGGGCAAGATTTCCGTCTTTGGGATTGGGGAGCTCGCACTAGCTCGAGGAGTGGTCCAGAGTTGAGGATACAGCAGAATTTAAAGAGGAGAGAAACTGCAGCTCGTGGGCTATGCGAAAACGTGCTCTGTTTTATATAGGAATGTTTATTCTGGAGGATTTCAGCACGAATGTTCCGTTTAAGACCGCATGCTACTGGCGGACGTGAGGAGAAGTTGTATAATGTAACTGTACTAAATAATGGGTACATCTATGTATGACTACTGTCCATGTGTATCTACACGCACCTCATGGGCCTCCGAATCCGTGGTACCCGCTGACCTGTCTTTCAACTTCAGGATATATCCCGTGCCTACTACTGTACTTCTTGGTTGTATAACGAGGTGCCGACCTATCCCATATAGAACGTGGTGAAAGGCGATGTTCTAGGGAACTCTGACTCCCTCGAATACATCTTGGTGTGGAAAATATGTACATACTACGTAGACACTCGGTAGGTACTCCGTACCTACAGTACACTCTAAAGTCTCAGGAACGTACGTACAGCACCTATGACCGGCACGGCACCCACACACAGCCCGGGCTTCTCAGGTCCAGTCTAGGCATTCCTTGGTTACATACACTCAGTACGGAGTACATTTGCCATCTTTCTTGTCACTCGGGCAGGGACCTTGGGATGGCCTCGGCCAGGCGGCAGTGGAGCCCGACTCGTCCGAGTCGGCGAGCAAGCCGTCTCGGGATCGATCAGTATCGATGAATTAACACATCTCTCGCCCGAGATCTGCCACCATTGTCCGTGGTGCTGGTGCTCCGCGATCTGCGTGATCGTTCTGTTTGAGTCCCGGGTTGTTGTAGCGTGAGGTTGGCTAGGCCGGTTCTGGAGTATATGTGTGTTATGTAAGGATTTGTATCGAAGAGAATTTTTATGTTGGACTTGACTGAGTGACGATGAATAGGTGCGAAGGCCATCTTGTGATCAGATACTATCCATTTGATTTCGAGCCATGTGCGATAGCAGGATGAAGCGCGCACGGTACTTTGGCGACGTCATCCTTCAAGCCGGAGATTACCAACAAGATTCCCTGATCACCCCATGCCAGAGGTCTAGAAGCTGCATGGAAGGCAAGTGGACGTGGGCGATGTTCGTTAGGGCGTTCCCCGAGCATGGTCCCCGCTGAGGTCATCCCCGTGGCTTTTTCGGGGACCTGGGGAACCCCGCGATGGATCGGGCATCCGTCATGGATATCGAACTGCACGACGTGTCAGCTCTCAGCCCTTCAGGTTTCATCAGCGCTGTTTGTTTTCTGCAGTCCTGGAAAGGAGATCGCCACTTGGCGTTGGCACATTTTCCTGCATGTACTAACCTGGCTCTGCAGAACACGGCCTACTCCATACTTGGCCTGTTGCCTACACCTAACTTATGCAGCTGCTCTCAGAGACTCTTCGCCGGTAGATCTATGCATGCACATCTTTCCAAATGAATTGAATAGGTCTATGAAGCTTCTGTGCTATCAACAATGGATCAGCGCTCGTCTCGCATTCCACGGAGTAGCCAAACTCGGCCGATCGCTGGTTCGGGGTCCAGTCGGGGACCTGATAGGTAACCTCGAATGAGCATTCTCCCAAGCAGCAAGGCATGGTGATTGGCGAAGTCCTATTCCAGGCCGCAGGCAGCCTCAACGCATCGAACGGCGACTGACATCAAGAGCCCGTTCTGGGGGGGCCCCCGCGCGTGTATACTTATCGAACATGGAAGGGCTAACATCACAGCCATAAGAGAGCTCATGCAGCGCTCCTGTCATGCGGGCTCTGCAAAGCAGTCATTCACTTTGATAAGGCAATCTTCTCTCATTATTTGCAAGAATTAATTATCTGCGAAATTTCTCATCGCTATTCTGCATGTGATGGTGAGGTAGCCAGTTCAGCTTGAAAGGAAGCACAGCATTCTTTTTTTTATTGCCTGATCTTTTTCATATTCCTGCTCTTGTTACTATTCTCACGGAGTGGTTTGTGATTTGGTCATACTTTTTCCATCATGGATCCCAGCTTTCATGGTCGCCCGCGCAGCGGTGATCTCGAGGCTAATGACCTCGAGGACACCTCCCTGATGAACAATACCGTTCACAGCCTCGCCTGGAACGGGCTGATCGTGACGGTGAAAGATCGGGAGACGAAGAAAATGAGGGACCTTCTTTGTGACGCCAGTGGATATGCGAAACAAGGTTTGTGCATACTTACGGATATGGTGGACTTCGGATAATGGAGAGAGACTATATGCTGACATGGAGCTTTTTTTGCAACAGGAGAGCTGGTCGCACTCATGGGCCCTTCTGGTTGCGGCAAGACCACTCTTCTCAACGTCCTGGCACGCCGTGCTGCGAGCTTGGGCGCGAAGATTACGGGCGACGTCCTGGTCAATGGCATGGACATAAACACGGAGCTGTTCAAGCGGATCACCTCGTATGTTGAGCAGGAGGACGCCCTCATCGGATCCTTGACTGTCCAGGAGACGTTGCATTTTGCGGCTCAGCTTTCTTTGCCCAAGTACGCTAACTTCTGGGAATGATAACCAAGGTTATCATATATTCTGTCTAGCACATGTGCTGATTCGAAGACAGGACGATTTCCAAAGAGAGGAGAATTGAGCGTATCAAGTCTCTGCTTCAAGCGTTTGGCATCCAAGAACAGGCAAACACCCTGATCGGCACTCCAATCCGGAAAGGGATCAGTGGTGGTCAGAAACGTCGAGTCAGCGTTGCCAGCCAGCTGATTACCTGTCCGAAGATCCTGTTCCTTGATGAGCCAACGAGTGGGCTTGACTCGACGGCTAGTTATGAGACCATTTCCTACGTGAGGAAGCTTGCTAAAAGGAACAACGTAAGTAGAGGGCCAAAGACGTGGCGAAAAAGAAATGAAAGGCTTGGAAGGGGCCCTCCTTGCTGATGGAATTGCGACAGCTTATCATCATAGCAAGCATCCATCAGCCGTCTGCAACGACGTTCGAGCTCTTCGATAAGCTTATCCTTCTCTCCAAGGGCAGGACCTGCTACTTCGGCCCGGTTGGGAATGTCAGGGACTACTTCAACAAGATAGGACACCCAATCCCGCCGTTCACCAACCTTGCAGAGTTCCTGCTGGACCTGGTGAGCGCCGACTTTGCCAGCGACAAAGAAACCGCGCAGGAACATCTCAAGCGGATCCAGTCAGCGTGGACGAATTCGGATGAGGCTGCTGCTATGGAGTCGGAGATTGGCCGTCTCGTACAGTCGGCTGAGAAGGGAGAACAGCATCTATCCACGGAAGGTCTCTCTCGGCCTGCCCTTCCCTTTGTCATCCTGTCATTGCTGCACCGTTCATTCATCAAGAGTTACCGCGATGTGGTCGCATATGGGATTCGAATCGCCATGTATCTCGGTAAGTAGCAGCGGTGAATTGACACTATTGATCAGGCTCTCTAATCAACTTAGGTTTGGCTATCATGATGGGAACTGTGTGGTTGCGTCTGCACACTGAACAGGAATACATCCAGCCGTTCATCAACGCGATCGTAAGTCCTGACGATAGTTTTCAGTAATGCTTCTTTGCTTATTTACTGATCTCTTGCAGTTCTTCGGTTCCGCCTTCATGTCATTCATGGCCGTGGCATACGTCCCCGCCTATCTAGAAGACAGGGCTACATTCGTCAAGGAGCGAGCCAACGGACTCTACGGAGCAGCTGCCTTCCTTATCTCGAACTTCATCATCGGCCTGCCGTTCCTCTGTAAGTAGCAAAAGCGCTGTATACATCACGTATTTCTCATCAATGGAACACAAAACTGACAGAGAGAAAAACATGCAGTCATCATCTCGATCCTCTTCTCGATCGTCTCGTACTGGCTGTCCAACTTCCGCCCGGACGCATCCGCCTTCTTCACCTGGGTGATGTGGCTCTTCCTGGACCTCGTCGCGGCCGAGTCACTCGTCGTGTTCGTGTCGTCGCTCTTCCCGGACTTCGTCATCGCCCTGACGCTTGTCGCGTTCGCCAACGGCCTGTGGATGAGCGTCGGCGGGTTCCTCGTGACGCCGACCATCCTCAACCCGTTCTGGAAGTACGTGTTCCACTACATCGACTACCAGGCCTACGTCTTCCAGGGCATGATGGTCAACGAGTTCTCCCGCCGCGTCTACTCGTGCGGGCCCGGCTGCCACTGTATGTACCGGACGGACCTCGCGCCCCGGTGCCAGATCCGCGGCAGCGGCGTGCTCCAGGAGTACGGCTACGTCGGGGGCCGCACGGGGAAATGGGTCGGCATCCTGATCGTCATCGTCGCCGTGTACCGCCTGCTCGGGTGGATCGCGCTGGTGGTGCGGAAGGCGTGATCTGTATGTATCTGTATCTGTATGTGTGCATACATACATATGTATACAGTGAGACGAGGCAGGGATTTCATTCTCAATTAAACCTCAACCGGTTTTAAATAGATATAAAAACCGGACCAGGAGGGAAAAAAAAAGAAGGGAGAAAAGGGGCATAGAATAGTAATAGAAAGATAGGGAGGAGAGAGAGAGAGAGGACTGACTGCCTGCAAAGTGCAAAGCGCAGCCAAGGCGACACACACGTCTTTGGAACTGGAACTGGAACTGGTAGCCTAGAGTTTGATTTAGATTTATCAGCTAGTCTTATTAATTAGATAGATAGATAGTTGGTAATTGTAGCCTTATGATAAGCACTCCACTCATATTTTTCTTTTCTAGGTGACTTGCAAATCTTGAAAGCTCATGATCTCATGCGCCTTTCAGGTAGATTAGGAACTACCCCAGGTGCTGGCTGCTATTACGAAAATCTACAGAGAGCGGCTAGATTCATCTGCATATATAATTAATAAAGCATGGACTGGTCTGTCTAGTGACTACACTACAATACGCCACGGTATATGTATACAAGACATAGTCAATCAATACAAACAAGGAGCAGACGGACACACAGAAACAGAGACCCCCCAAACCAGGCCAAACCTAACATAGCATACACACAACACAAGAACAAGAGACAGAAAACAACATGCAATGCCAAACGCATGCAATACATAATACCTAATGTCCTCCCAATCCAATCCAATCAATCCATCAGTCAATCGATTATTCAATTAATCCGTCCTACCTTCTCTTCTCCTCCGCTCCCTCTCCGCCCTCTCCCTCTCCCTCCGCCTCACATCCTCCATCTCCTCCAGCACGATCTGGTTGAACTCCTCCCAGCCGTCCAGGTACACGTGGTGGCCGGCCTTGCGGATGATGATCACCTTGGCGGAGCCGTTGTCCGCGGCACGCTCCTCGGGCGTCGCGTTCTGCAGCACGCGGCGCTTCTCCTCCTCAATCTTGGCCTGCGCGGCGTAGCCGCCCCGGACGTCCATCCAGTCGTGCTCGCCGTACAGGAAGACGACGGGGACGCCGTTCTCGCGTTGCGGCTTGGGCGGAGTGGTGGTAGACGGCGGTTGCTGTTGTTGTCGACTGTCGTCGTTGGCGGATAGGGAGGTCCAGCTCGAGCTCGGGCTCGACGAGGGAGTAGGAGCACCTGATGATGAGGGCGTGGAAGCGCCGGTCGTCGCTTCTTCTGATGACGGCCGGATGATCTGCCGGCCGACGCCGTGGATGCGCCGGATCAGAGGGCTGCGGGCGTACGCGCCCGGAGCGAGGATGTACGCCAGCGCGTACTCGCCGCTGCCGCGGAGCCGGAAGATGGAGTACGAGTAGTCATGCAGGGCCTGGGCTTCCGCCTCCGGAAGGTGGGCGAAGCGCCGCGACGTCCAGCCGGACACGAGACGCGGCCCCAGGGGGCCGGCCCAGCGGACCAGGCTGAACGGGGAGATGTTGCAGTCCCAGAGATAGGCCAGCCATTTCGGGATCGGTCTGCGGGGTGGAGCAGGCATGGTTCCGGCGATATCCTTGTCGCCCGCTTTGGGTCCCGCGTTCAGGAAGTTGTTGTTGTCACCTCCGCTCGCCGCAGTCGTGTCGCGCGAGTCCTGAGTGAACTCGTTGCCGAGGGTCGTCTCTGACGGCTCCGGCACATCTGCGTTGACCGCATAGGGATCCTCGGGGATGCCCACGGGGGAGGCCAGGATCAGCTTGTTCAAGCGGCCGGGATACTTGAGCGCGTAGGCCACGGCCATGTAGCCGCCCAGGCTGTGGCCGAGGAGGGTGAACCGCTCGATCTTCCGCTTGATGCGCCACTCCTCCAGGGCGTCGATGAACCAGTCCTCCGCCTCGGTGATGGCATCCTGCCGGTTCTTGGCCTTGATCTTGAAGGGCGGTCGGGTGCTGCGGCCCATGCCGAGCATGTCCAGGGCGTACAGCGTCCAGCCCTTGGCGCGGCTCAGGGGCTCGAAGTTCTTGTAGAAGAAACCCAGGCCCGCTCCGTAGCCGTGGAGGATGACCAGGTTCTGGTCGGCCTCCTCGCCGATCCGCTCGACGCAGAACTCGTTCAGCGCGCGGTCCTTGCCGCTCAGCTCGACCATGCTGGAGCGCCAGCGTCGCGGCCCGTAGGGATCATCGACCGAGCTGGCAGCCACCTCTCCCTGCTGGCTGGTGTCCTGGGACTTGAGGCTGTCCCCTGCGCCATTCGGGGTGTCTGCCGTGTTTCCGGTCTGCCTGTGTGTCGGGGCCTGCTGGAGGAAGGGAATGAAGGAGAGCACCCTGTGCTCGGCCACTGCGGCGGGGATACTCGCCCACTGGAGATGCGGTCAGCGGCGGAGAGGTCCAAGAGCAAGGCACACGGCGTGAACCCACCCATTGACTGAAACCCTCCTTGTATCCTAGCGGGAAGAGGGACTGCGGCCTGGGTCGGGCGGCATAGGGCGACCTGGAGCGCGCCGAGGCCAACGGCCTCTGCTGGGTGCGCCCGCGGACGCCGTCATCGGGCTGGTTCAACGACTCGGATGTCATTGAGGGATGATAGTGGGATGCAGAGGCTGCGGAAGGGAGCGGAGAGTCGGAGGTCGAGTAGGCCTGGGGACGGCGGGCGAGGAGGGCTGGCGATGGGACGGGGAGCGTCGCATCTAACGACCGGGGCCGGGGGAGCTGGAGCAGCGAGACAGACGACGAGACGCGGCCGGAGAGCACGGTGAAGGCGAGATCTGGAGTGACAGAGACGCTCTGCCACTCGCACGGGCAGGACGGGGAGCAAAGACCATGTACTGCCCGGGGCAGCGCGGGGGAGATGGAGGTCTGGGGTGCAGGCAGCAGGATAACGAGAGGCTGGACGAGAACGCTGGCCAGAACGCAGAAAGACCACTGGAGAGATGGAAAGACAGACACGGTGAGAGAGAGAGATGGACGAGATGGACGATGGAGGAGATGGAGATAAGGTCGGCGGACGAGGCAGCGGTGGACGCGGCTCTGCTCGTCTCCGTCTCCGTCTCCGACTTCATCACGACACAGCAGCCAGACACCTCCCTCTTGCTCTCCCCCCCGTCCCTCATGCACACCGTCTGTCTTCCGGTCTAGATACTCTCTCGTCCTGCTTCCTTCCTCTCTCTCTCTCTCCGTCTAGATCCTCCACGCCGTCGACGACCGCCCCGGCTCCGTCCTGCATGGTCCGACATACGCCTCTCCGCCATGTCCGCGTCGCTGGACCAGCTCGTCAAGGGCGCCCCGGCCCCTGAGACGACGCTGTCTGCGTCTTCTTCTCCTTTGTCGTCTTCCCCGTCTCAGTCTCCTCGCGCCTCGACTCCCGATCCGCTGTCGACGCTGCCCTCGTCGCCGCCGCAGATCTACCTGAACCTGCTCATCCTCGAGAGCTCCCTGCGCGCGCAGTACCTGGCCCTGCGCGAGCGCCGCCGCCAGAACACCTTCTTCTGCATGCTGCTGGCCCTCTGGATTGCCTACTTCTCCTACGCGCTGTTCCTGCGGCCCCGCGAAGACGGCCGCGGCGTCGGCGGCTCCGTCTACTGGATGGTCGAGATGGGCGAGAAGGTCGCGCTCATGGGCGGCATCGTCACGGCCATCCTCATCTGGGGCACCGGGCAGTGGGAGCGCGGCGTGCGCTGGCCGCGTCGCTGGCTCTCCGTCGCAAACCGCGGCCTGCGCGGCATCAACACCAAGATCGTCGTGATCCGCGGACCCTGGTGGCGCGAGTTGCTCTCCTATCTGTCCTTCCTGTTCCCTTACTCTGCCTTCTTCAACCCCTCCCCGACGGGCAGCTACCACTACATCGACCCGGAGTTGGTGAAGCGCAGCGGCGGTCGACACTATTACAACAACTACTACTACGACGGCAGCAGCGACGGCGAGCCCGGCCTCATCGAGGAGGACCTCTCCCCGGGAGGCGACCACATCCGGCTCCTGCTGCTCCCCAAGTACTTCTCGCCCGAGTTCCGCGAGAACTGGGACGAGTACCGCTCCGACTACTGGGAGAAGGAGAACGAGCGGCGCGCGCAGCTGCGCCGCAAGCTGCGCGAGCGCGAGCGCCAGCTGGCCCGGCAGGAGGGCGGCTGGCTCTACTGGCTGGGCCTGAGCTGGCTGAGGACCAGCAGCAGCGCGCGACGCCGGAGGGAGCGAGCAGAGAAGTCCCGCCGCCATCACAAGTCCCGTCGCGCCGCCGCCGCCCGCGCCGCCGACTACTCCACGCCCTCGCGCGGCACGACCCCCGTCGACGGCCAGGAGGAGCGTCCGCCGTCCCGCGGCAGCACCTTTTCCGGCACGGAGCAGGGCCAGCAGCGCCGGAAGAAGAGCTCCAAGACTATTTCTTCCTCCTCCTCCTCTGCGGCTAGAGGGTTGTCTCCGCTGACGCAGGCCCCGATCCGGGAGGGCTCTCCATCGCTCTCGTCGGACGAGTCATCCTCTCCGGGAAGGAAGGTGAAGAGAGGGCTGATGCCGGAGGAGGCATGAGTTTTTTTTATTGTCCTTTTGCTCAACGATGGCATGTTTCTATAAGGTAGTGTGAATTTCTTTCCTTTTTCCTTTCTTACAAGTATCATATTGAACCGGATCGGATCGGATCAACTCGAATGGAATTGCATCGAATTTGAATCTGTGAGGCGTCCGTTCGTCGTGAGGAGTTGCATATGGCGCGGTATAATGGTTGTATAACGAGGGGCTGGCGAACAATCGAATCGAATCGAGTCGAACCAAATCAAATCAGATTCAAATTTCTGCGGATGGAAGTATGTAGAGAAACTTGAGAAATACATGTATATGGTTACATAGACGAATAACAAAGCAAAAGGAGATGAAAACAATCGAGTTGAAAAAAAATGAAGAAAGATGTGAAGGAAGAGGCAAGCTGCATGTGTCGTCGATTATATATTTACTTCATTTTTTTTTTCATCACCTGAGCTGAGTACTCCCCTTCTCTTGACTTTCTCTTGCTCTTGCCATGCGAGTAGTAGTAATAATAATAGTAATTAATAATAGGCAATGAACGAACAATAATAGACTTTCTAGAACTAAAACGAAACAAAACAAAAAAGAAATGTTGTATCTACGCCTACCTAATCCTAGGTATTAATCTATTTACTTAACTCCATATATCTATCTATCTATCTGCTCTACACAGAAGCAGAGTAGTCAGTCCATCAGTCATGCTATCAGGTTATTATCACTGACCAATAATAATAAATAAATAAATAGCACGTGAGCCGGATATCGTATCGTAACCAATCAGAGAGTCCACATAATAAGATCTACGCCCCAACCCAGCGCATAATTAACCTGTTCTTTGCTTTATGTGGCATGCGTGATCGTTCATGAAACTCCAAGGTTCTGGATCCTGGATACATACATGCGTGCGTACATGCATACATGCGTACATGACATGACATGATATGACATGGGGTGCATAGTAGTACTAATGATATGATAGTCATTTTCATTAAAAGAAACAGCAGAGATCTCAGTGACTCCGAACGCCGTCAAGGTCAACATCAGGGAAACTAATATGATGTTTAAAATCTATATCTCGGAAGAACTGGATGTTAGAAGAAGAATAACGAAGGAAGAAGAATCAGTCAATAAATGATAATGAACCGCATTATTGAATTAAATCCGGTACACGGTGTCCTCGTCCTCGACGTACCTGCAAACAAAAAGCGTTAGCCATGTACACAGAGCGTTGTGGGTTATCAGGATTTATTCGACGGATAGGGAATACTCACATCAACTCATTCCTCTCCTCCATCGCCTTCAGCGCCCGGATCGCCTCAGCGCGCTGGAAGACGTACGCCTCGCCCAGCGCCGGGTTGGCCCGGATCGCCGTGTTGACCGCGCCGATGAGCGTCTCCACGTCCGCCGTGTCCTCGTTGACGAACAGCCGCGTGCCCATCAGGGGGCCCAGCGCCTTGCGGAAGGTCTCGAGCCGCGCGGGCTGGATCGGCTGCTGCGAGGAAGTTGCAGCAGACGATGATGGCATGGCAGCAGAGCCAGTCTGCGACTGCGAGTGTGTGTCGTCCGTCTGGGACTTGATGAGCTGCGAGGCCGGCTGGGACGATGCCACCGACATCTGGGAGTCGGTCTGCGTCTGCGTGCGGGTGCGCGTCGTACGGCTCGACTGCGTCCGCTGGCCTCTGGGGCTGGCGTCGTACAGGCCGTCGCCGTCCTCGGAGGCGTCGTCTGCGTTCGTCGCGCTGGAACGAGACGCTGCCGCTGCTGCGCGCGTCCGGAGGGTGCCGCCGCGGCGACTTGATCGCGGAGTGGCGCTTGAGGCGTTCCTTGTCGAGGGCTGGTCATCCTCCGAGGACTCGCCGTCGCTGGACTCGTCATCGTCGTCGTCGTCATCGAAGGCGGTTGTCTTCCGCCTCTTCCGTCGCTCGTCCTCGACGACCTCCTTGAACAGGGCAAAGCGCAGGATCTGCTCCGCAACTTTGGCATCCTGCTCCTCTACTCTGCTGGATAGGCGTGCCTTCGCATGAGCAGTGGACAGACGGATCAGGGTCTCAAGGGTACGCGCGGTCATGGGAGAGGTCTTGCGCTGGTTGCCGGTAAGCTCGTCGTTTCGCAGAGCCGAGTATGTCGCGACGATATGGTCCGCGGCGCCCTTGGTGAGGACCGGTTTGATCCTCGACTTCGCATACTGGATGTACTTCTTGATGAAGGGAATGCTCAGAACCTCAACATTTCGGCCCTTGCCCCTGCTGGTGGTGATCATCCCAGCGTGAAGCATGATGTTGAACTTCTCGTGAACCTCTGTCGGCCCATTGGAGTCCTGGTTGTCTTCCAGTCCGACGCCCAAGGTCTGGTTGGGCTGCTCCCGGACAGGGGCTCCCTCCTCCGTGCCTGGCTGGCGGTAGCGGTGCATGCGCAGGACGTGCTCCGAGACAAGCCTGTCTCTCGTGTCTTCAATGTCATCTGTGACGACAAAAAGCAAGTCGAAACGCGAGAGCAGTGAATCAGGCAGGGCGATGTTCTTGTGCGGGTCTTTGTGAGGATCGTACTGGCCGTAGATCGGGTTTGCGGCGGCGAGTACGCTGCATCGGGCGTTCAGAGACGTGTGGATTCCTGCCTTCGCGATCGTGACCGTCTGCTGCTCCATGACTTCGTGGATGGCAACGCGGTCGACGTCGCTCATCTTGTCGAATTCGTCAATACAGACCACTCCTCGATCAGCAAGGACCATCGCACCGGCTTCGAGCCTCCTCTCGCCCGTCTCCTTGTCTGTCGTGACAGCGGCGGTGAGACCGACGCCGGACGAGCCTCGACCGGTCGTGGCGATCGCCAGGGGAGCTGTATTCAGGACAAAACGGAGAAGCTGGGACTTGGCAGTGGAAGGATCGCCAACCATCAGGATGTTGATGTCACCACGAAGGTGTGTTCCGTTCTCGAGGTTCTTCTCGACTCCACCAAGCAGCATGAGCAGGATTGCCTTCTTGATATAATCGTGCCCGTATATACTCGGAGCAAGCGACTGCGACAGCAGATCGAAGACATTCTTCTTCTTTGCGATCTTGTTGATGTTTCGGATGTCGGTGTCAGTGATCGTCGCCTGCGCAATCCCACCGCCCGACTTTGAAGACAGTTGGATGATGTTGTTTGCCATGATCACGGTGCGGAACGTCGAGGACCCCGAGCCAGCGTTTCGGTTACCGAGAGTCCGGTATATGCCCACTAGCTGGATTCTGTCTCCGGGCTTCGCACGGTCTACCAGATCGTCGTCCAGGATAACCTCAACTCCTCGTGGCAGCTGGCCTGCGGGGGCACGTTCTGGCATTTCCTGGATCGAGATGGTCTGGTGGTCCATGTACGTCGAGTATCCGTACTCGGTAATGAGCTAAAAGACAGTACATCAGCAACAGCCGCCTTACCTTTTTAGACCGTTGATCCATCTTACCGGATTCTTCTCGTCATCCTCCTGCGGGTAGACATTCAGACTCGTCGCCCCGCTAGCGGTCATAGTCTGATCCCTGTACTTCCGGGCAAAGAATCTGTTCTTCTTCTCGCTGTAGTGGACACTCTGGATCACCTTCGGCCGGACGAGTGAGCATTTCGTGACAATCCCCTCGAGGGAGATCATGCGGTTCAGATGCGAGGAGCTCAACGTGCGAGGGTTGCAGGAGTATTCTCCAAAGGCACCGACGTACGCACAGTAATACCTCTAACATAACAAACGTCTTAGCTCACTCACGACGAGGGACGTAGTTTCGGGGGTATCCAATCCAATCAAAGCAAAGCACGTACAACATCGTCGGCGGTTTCTCTGGCGGGCCGATTGGGCAGCGTCTTGATGACCTCCTTGAGGGCCTTGTCAAAGGCTTGCGTGTACTCGAACGGAGATGTAAGGAGACTATCTGCCATCAGCAGAAATGTCTTTCCGAACAAGGGCCTTCTTCGATATTTACCCATCCGCGAGTTCACGGTTATGCGCTCTGATTTCGTCGATGCTGACCTGTGTAAAGTCAGCTTCGAACGCCCAGTCAGATCCATGTCCCATGAATTATAAACATACCGTCAGCCGCCGTAACCCCCGATTGAGCATCAGCACGATATCCGCCCGATAGCTATCTTAGTGTCAGCCTTGCGCATACAGACAGCAAGAAAAGGGAAAGGAATGGGAATTGAGCTGGCAAACCTTCTTGCGCGCGCATCGCCTGTGTGTACCAAGTCAGTACAGTATTCTAGGCACCGCAGACGTCACCTGAAAAAACTCACTCGGATCAAGAAACTCCATGGCGGCACGCACTCGATCCTGAGCGGCCTCATCGCGAAGCTGAACGCCGTCCATGATGATGGCGGCGGTGAGTTTAGTTCACCACGACGGGCGCGGGAAGTTCTAGAAGGCCAAGGATGGAAGCTGACAAAAGCCTCTAGAGATAAATGCTTGGTAGCATACACCCACTCCCAAACAGGATGTTGTGTGCGTGCTGTTTTCTTGTCTGCGCCGCTGGCGTCCGATGGAGTTGTGCCAATGGATCTTTGCTGTGGACGCGCTGTCCCGATTGGGCAGAATTGGAACGCGTCCACGCGCCTGGACGCGTCGGGCAGGAAGTGCGGCTTGTCTGCTTAGTCATCAGGTCCCTTGCCGTATGCAATAGCCGTTTCTGGTACGCTATACCTGACGGAGTACCTAAGGTCCTAGGTAGGTACGACGTCCCGAGATGAAGAGACAATGCCAAGTCGGATCCAGCGGATGGTATCGTGTGTCTTGGAATAATATTTCCTAACCCACTGGCCAGAATACTATAACCTACCTGGCCTGAAACACTGAAACACTGGTGTTTTGAGTGGATATCATACATTCTGTCTATATACATGCATGCATACATATATACATCGCCAAGACCTTGTTAACCCAGAACACAATGCTCTCCTCCAATGCCACTATATAACAGTAAAATCAAAAACTCATAACTCATACACAAAGGATGACATCCGCCATGATACATGCTCCTCGTTCCATGACTCTGCTATTTCTGTTCAGTAAACATCATTCGAAGTTTTTGTTTTTGCCCCCTCTGCCTCTTCCAACTCCATAGTAGGTTCGCCTTCTTCCGCAGCGCGGTAGGATTCGTCTTCAGGGGCTGTCTGATCGTCGGAATAATCCCACGTGCCCTCGTCTGGCTCTTGACCAGTCTGGTCAATTTGGTCTTCTTCGTCGCCTTCTTCCTCTTCCTCTTCCTCTTCTCCTTCTTCTTCTTCCTGGGTCTGTTTCCTCCTGATTGGTCGGCGTTCATCAATGTCAAGTGGCTCATCCTCCTCCAGATGGCTTATGCCCAATTCTCGACGCCTGGACTCCAAGATGATTTCAGTCTCCATATCTTGTTCGTCCTGGTAGTCGAGCGTTCTCTCGGGAGGCTCTGGCACGTCTTCCGGCATATCATCGACGTGGCCAGCCCCAGAATCTGTTGCGCTGGCTCCGTCAACAGGAGCATGGACTTCGCCTCCTTGCTGGCGGTCTTCCTGAGCTCGCCCTGCGTCAGCAGGAGAACCGTCTGGGCTGCCCTCTTTCTGCGATTCGACGCCATGTGAATCCGGCACAAACTTCGGCTGGCCTCCAGCACCCAGAATACCACCGGTCCACACGAAATGCTCGTACGGCTCCATGCCCTTGAACTGATCGCCCTGCTCTTGGCGACGGCGGATCAGAACACCTTGGAACTTCTCGCGCAAGTAAGGCATGTCAGCAAACGCCGACACGGTTTTCGGCGCCACCTCGTACAGAGCCTTCAGCTCGGCGCCTCCGTCCAAGATGCTCCTCTCCCGGAAATCAAGAAGAGCTGAGCCGAGATACATCATGGTAATGTACGTTGGCTGCATGAAGTCAGGCTGCACCTTGGTCCAGATTCTTCTGGCGCGTTTGCCGATAACACCCGCGCGCCTTCCTCGCACAGGAGGCTCCACCTCGTCAAGAGTCTCAGGAGCGCCTTCAGGTCTCACTGCATATCCTCGACGGAGGTTCTGCCATCCCGGGAAGTTTGGCATGAACTTCTCCTCGAAGGTTGTAAATGCTTCGAATTGATCGGCAGGCCTGTCAGAGGCACTGAGCATTTGCACGTAAGTTGACCAGGTGTGGGTTGTCAGGGCAAATCCAGCCTTCTCAACTTCCTCCACCACCTGCGGAATTTTCCAAGCCTGATTCTGGTAGGCCAAGGACCGCATATAGAGAGAGAGGCATCTGGACAGCATAAAACGCTGAGACGGGAGTATGTTTGTAGCTTTCTCAGGTTCTGGAGCAGTGGGAGGAGGAGAGCTCACTACGAGAGGCTTGCTTGTCCGGGCAGAGCCAGGTACAGAAGGCTGGGGCGGGCCATCGACGGTCGCTGCAGGCGGCTGAACTGGAGAGAGCCATGCCTCGACGTTGTGGCGGCTGGCGAGTTTGATTGCACGCGGCAACGCCATTTTCCAACATTCCTCAACTTTGCTGTATCGTCCAGCCTTCAAATGTGCGTACATCAGGGCAGCAAGCAAACGGAGTGGAGGGGTTTCGCCACCTTTGAGTGGAGAGGGCAGTAACTTTTCGGTATCAAGATATTGATCGAAAAGCTCCTGAACCTTCTCATACGCTCCTGCCGTGCCGTAGGCGGTGATAATGTACTCGTAGTACATCGCAGGGAAGGCCTCTCTGAGGGACTGTTTGACTGTTCCCGGCTGGGGCTGCTTTGATGCCAGGGTGCTGATATCGAGTTCCGCGATCGTCTCGGCGAGGAACCTCTCCGCTCTCGCAAGACGCGCGTTTTCTTTATCTTCATTGCCACCATCCCTCTCTAACTCCTCCAAATCCCTCTGTAGATAGCTCTTAAGCATTAGGAGTCTCGTGCTGAACCCTGGCTGGTGAAAGCGTTCCGAGATTTCGCGATAGACAATATCAACCATCTCAAAATTGCGAGCCCTGACATAGCCGTACAAAACGAGAGCATAGTGGAACTCTGTGGCGTGGATGCGGCGGCTCCGGTGGAGGGTCCTGAGAATACGACGCGCCGAATGGGGTCTTCCGATCATCACGAGGCTCAGCATCAGGGCAGCATATGTCATTCCATCAGGCTCCACTCCAGCAGCCTGCATGCGAGACTGGATCCTGGACATTGAATCCAAATCCGCTCTGAAAGCGTAGTTCCAGAGAAGAATATTCCACATTCTCACCCGCGAGCCTTTGAGATCCATGCTAAGAGACGCTTCGGCCACCTTTTCGGCGTCGGCGAGATTCTGGTTATTGCAGAGGGCTTCCACAATTGGGTCGACGAGAGGAGTCGTGAGCTGCACATTTCGTTCCTGTGCTACAGCAAACAGATGGCGGACAGCGTCGATATCGCCTCTATTTGCGCAGAGACCCATCAACACTCCAAAGCTGTGCGAATCGGGCTCGACGCCCTCTTCCAGCATCTGCTCAAAAGTTGTAAAGGCACCGCTAAGGTCCTCGGCATTAGCATAGGCCGTAAGAAGAATATTCCAACAGACCGTGTTCGGCTCGAGGTTAAATTCCTCTTTGATCCTTCGAAACTCACGCATAGTCTCCTCTACATTTCCCATTATAGCATGGGCATATAGGAGTGGGGTCAATAATCTGCGGCTTTTTGGTTTGCCGTGGTCTCTCATGAGATTCTCAAACACTCGCCGTACATTGTCCACGTCTGCGGCCCTTGAATATGCGATGAGTGCCAACTTGTATGCCTCCAGCGACGGTTTTCCATGATAGAGGGTATATTCATCAAGAATATATTGGACCCCGTGAGTAATTTCCAACGAAGCAAGGGTCTCCAAGAGTTGTTGCAAAAGTCGCGTTGAGGGAACTTCATTCGCCATGTGCCAGCGAAAGTTGCGATAGACAACCATCGACTTGATGACCGTGGAGCGGACCCCGGCTGACCGGAGAGTCTCTATAGCAGTAAGGAAATAATCCGCTCTGAGAAGGTCTAGTTGTTTTAACCTTCGAGTCAGCAGCAAAATTGTCTCGGTGGTGATTTCTTTCATGATCTCCAGGGTTGAGAGGGCATAGTTGACCAGGAAATGGACTAGCTCAGCCGGAGCCGGATCATCCATGTAGCTGCTCCCTTGCTCTTCCAAGAATTCAAGGAGTACGATAATGCGATCCGGAAGATGGGGCGACATGTCTATGTAAGACCACGCTGGATGTGACCGATCGTTTTCCAGTCCAGCCGGCCTCGTCTTCCAGAGTCGCAGCGCTCGCTCCCATTGCGTGTTATTCACGAAAGAAGTAAAGGCAACTCCCCAGCACGCAGTTCCAGCCTCTGTTGTCATGGCTTCCTGGCATATTTCTTCGATGTCCGATGCGTCCTCGGAGAGGAGTAGAGGTCGCATTATGTGCAAGTAGTCCTCCGCAGAGCGGTACACAACCGGGATCGCATCGAATAAGCGTTTAGCCCGGCTCCAATCGAGCGGACGTTCTGCGTCACTGAAGTAAGCGAGCGCGCGCTTATTGAGTAGAGGATCATCTTTACACCCCATATAAAGATCCCATGCCTGGTCGTGATCCCGCGGACCCTTGGCGGCAAGGAACTTGAGGAGATCGGCCACCTTTCTCTCCTCCACATCTTGACCCGTGCCACCAGAAGGAGAACCAGAAGAGGGCTCGGTTTCGACACCACTGTAAATGGTGCCCGCTTCCGATGTATAAGATCTTGCCAATTCGGGGATACCTTTCCGCTTCTTTCGAGTCACAGCTCGTTTGCCCGGACGTACCAGCCACGAGGCTGCGAACTTCTGGGCCTGAGGAGGATACAAAAATTCGAGGATGGGACGGTAGCCATCGTCGATGGTCGTCGGTGAGGAGCTCCGGGCAGCGCCTACCGTCCGTGACGGGCGCTGGTTTGACGCCTGCAAGAAAAGCAGGTACCACAGCGGGTGGTCTCGTTCCGCGGCACTGTAGCGCCAGAAACGCGGAGGGAGAGACCTTCGACTCCTAATGGCCCCATTGGAGTCCCGAAGGAGACGCTGCACTGCGTTCTCGAGACATCCGGCAGCCCGCTCGAGCATTACCCTGAAAAATACTTGCCGCGTACAATTCGGGTATCACCGATCGGAAACAGCGAGCAACATATCGTATTGGTGACTCTGTGTTGCTACCATCAGCGTCAGCAAGGAACGGGCGTTCAATACTTGTCTTCCAATGAAGTGAGTTTTTTCTTAGGGGACACGGACCAAGTGGAGGACACAACGATCCTGCTCTTCTCCCGAAACTTGCAAGACGCAGTCGAGGAGACTTGGGAGCCTCAGTGGCCAAGCGGCGCGTTTTGGAGAGCCTGAGAAAGCAAATCGCGGCTCAGCCTGGCCCTGCTCCAGTGTGATGCTGCGGGCGCACGTTTTGTTCCTCGCAGACGGGTCTCCGAGCTTGGACGAAGTTGGGACCAGCAGATCCTGCGGCGCGCCGGCGGGTTGGGCCGTTCGGGCCTTCGTTTGGCCGAGAGCTGACCACCGCCGCACACGAGAGCCGCCGCCGCATGCGAGCGGCCTGGACACGCTGGAGACAGACAGCCCCTCCTCTTGCTCGAGGTTCGTGGTGTCCGACCGCGCACCATGGAGATCACCGACTCCATCGTCTCCCGGAGACAGGAGGCTCTCCTCGTCGGGGACTACAACACCTACCGGGCGCAAACCTCCCGCCGATTGCATACCGTCCGCAAGAAGCTCGCGCTGACCACCCCCAAAGGCCGTAGATACACGGCCAAGCCCCCGGTGACGGCAGAAAATGTGGGAAGCAACGTGGAGTATGTGACCGGTGCTCTGTTGAGGTGTCTGTGACTTACTGACATCTGCGCGCGAAGATACGCACATCTGCTGCTGCTCAGTTCCGAGCGGGCGTGGGCCACTGCGATGCACATGAAGTCCGTCCACTCTGCGGACCCTTCAGGCAAGGGCATTGTTGGTGCCACCAGGCGACACATCATTACACGGCTGAACAAGGCAACCGGTTATGCGAAGCAGCTGGTTCTCATCCTGCAGGACCAAGAGACATCTCATGCCAGCAATATCGACCTTCTCGAGGCTCGCGCGTACCTTGCTTCGCTCTCCGGCGCGCTGTGGATGGAGAAGCAGCGGTGGGAGGACAGCCTTCGGGACTATGCGATTGCCCGGGTCATTTATACAGCGCTGGGGCAGAAAGTGCGAAAGGACGCTTTTCGAGAGCTTCTCTCCGGCACCATCGATCCCAGTCTTCGATATGCGGCATACCAGCTGAAGCTCCCACGCACTGCGTCGCTGCCATCTCTGGCAGTCAAGTTCTTCCCATCCGATACGGACCTCCGGTCGGAAGTTGAACGCGTCGACCCCGCTTGTTTAACTGAGGAGGGCGCCGGAGCCAAGAGGGCGGCCGATGGAGGCGTCCAGCCGCTCCCGGAAAGTATTACGTGGAGATCGCGGACCGTTCCTCTCGAGGACGCTTCCATATCCCAGGCGCTGGCCGCTGCCTCTGCGGCGGAATCCCATCTCTCGTCCTGGCTCGCGGGACCCGCTGGGAAATCAGCGTCGTCCAAGGACAAGGCGGCGGCCTACGACAACGTCATCAGCGCCAGCCAGGACGCGGTCGACGCTACCAAGACCGCGATCGATGAGCTCGTCGCGGAAGGCGTTGACCCCGGAGACAGGAGAATGCAGGCTCTGCAAGTCACCCGGACGGCGGTCAACTACGCCCTGGTCGGTTGGAGGGTCGGACGTAACCGGGTCTTGTGCGGAGAGCAGGACGGCCTCCTCTTTGAGGCGGAACCCGTCAAGGCCGCCAGAAAGGGCAAGGGCGGCGCCAAGAGAGAGGAAGGGACCGGGAAGAAGCTGGCCCGACTGCGTGAGCGGGTGGCACTGTACGACTCGACGCTGCAAAACCTGGACATCGTGCGGGAGCTGCCCGGTGTGGCGGGAGACGCCGCGTTCGTCCGGGAACTGGAAGGGCAGCGATGCTACTTCCGTGCTCTACGGTATTCCACCCCGTCTGCATGTCTTACCGATCGTGGATTGCTGACTCCGATGCGTCCAGGTGCCTTGCCATCGGGCGGTCCCACGGCTTCCTGGGGAGGCCGCGAAACGCCCTTGCGCTCTACGCCCGGGCGCTGGATCTGGCGTCGGCTGCGCGGTCGGCCTGCCAGTCCGTCCCCGATGCTGACGGGCCGCCGAGACTGGACGTGACGTCCGGGCAGGTGCAGGCCCTGGGGTCCGTCCTGCGAGGGTTGGTGGCCCAGTACCGGGGGCTGGTCGCGCTGGAGGACCTCGCGGCGCAGGAGACTGCCGGAGCGGCCAGCAAGCCCCCTCTGCTCGAGCGGATGGACGAGTACGCGGCCGACGGGCTGGACCTGGGCAACCTGGTGCCGTATCCGCCCCAGATGCAGCCGATCCCGGTGAAGCCGCTGTTCCTGGACGTGGCGTGGAACTACATCGACTACCCCCGCGACGGGCTTGCCAACGGCCAGGCCCAGGCGGAGGGCAAGCCGGAGAAGAAGGAGGGGCGGCGCGGATGGTTTGGCTTTGGCCGGTCATGATGACTACCTAGACGAGGATGTTGTTTGTTTACACTGTATGTAATGGTCGTATGGATGGCAGCGTGATGCTTGAACGGAGATGTCATGGCGGATGAATGCCTGTCCCTGGTCTCGTGTATAGACATGCCAGATGTCATCGACAAACGACGCAAGGACTGACCCCTGGGCCCGGCGACGTCGGCGGCGCATCACGTGAGCGCACGGGCCGGAGTCCGGGCCATCCGAGCCCAGCAGGGCACGAAGGGCTGAGTCGTCCGATGAGTGTGTGCGTCCACGCTGCCAGGACGTACAGTACATACAGGTGGAGTCCCCAGCGGCCGCCCCTGGCAGAAAAATTATGCATACAAATACGCGTATTCGGGACGCGCAGCCGGTCCGCCCTGGCCATCGACAGCATCAACAGGCCCTTATGATTGCTTGCTACGGAGGTTATTACTAACTCGGTGGATCAGCGCACGTTTTCTGCGCTGCTCCGCACGGCTCACGGCTCGCTCGGCTGGCTCGTAGTTCGACCTGTTTACAGACCGCGACGCGAGCCCCAACCACCCGGCCTCGTCATTTCCCGCCGGGTCCGATCGCTCCCTTTTCCACCACTAAACTAACCACCACCGCAGTCTCGGCGCTCTCCCCCTCCCCCAATTGCCCGTTCTTTTTCTTCTCCTCCTCTTCCTCCTCCTCCTCCTCCTCCTCCTCTCCTCCTCTGTGCGTCCTCGTCCATCTGCGTCGCCCACACACCCTCCATCGTCCGGGTTCCCTGGAGCCCCGACTCTGGACCTTGGTCCCCACTTCTCCCTCACGGTTCCAGATAGGCGACTTTGCCAGAGTGATCGGAATAGATAACCAACCCGCCATGGTCAACATCACCGGGAGCTTCGCCTCCCCCTCCGCGGACGCCGCGGTGTCCGTCCAGTTCTCCAATCCCTCCGGCCTGCTCATGACCATCTACAATGGCTTCACCTGGTGGTCTGCGCTGCTCACGCTGTTTCTCGCGGCCGTCGTGTACGATCAGGGTATGTGTGTCCTGCCGCTCAATGGCCCGTCGCGCGTCGTGCGCGCGGGTCTCCTCCGCCGTGGATGCTGACGTCGAGGCCTGCAGCAAAGTACATCTGGCTCAAGGGCTCCATTGTGGGCCCGGCCATGAAGATTCCTTTCATGGGGCCGTTCCTGCAGTCCGTCAACCCCAAGTTCCACGAGTACAAGGCCAAGTGGGACAGCGGAGAGCTGAGCTGCGTCTCCGTCTTCCACAAGTAAGCGTCCTGCGAAACCCCCCCGATTCCATGCGGACCATATCTGATGGCAGCCGACCAGGTTCGTGGTGATCGCGTCGACGCGTGACATGTCCCGCAAGATCTTCAACTCCCCGACCTACGTCAAGCCATGCGTCGTGGACGTTGCGCACAAGCTCCTGGGCAAGGACAACTGGGTCTTCCTCGACGGCAAGGAGCACGTCGAGTACCGCAAGGGCCTCAACGGTCTCTTCACCCGCTCGGCCCTCGCACTCTACCTCCCGCGCATGGAGGAGGTGTACGACGCCTACTTCAAGGCTTTCGTCGACAAGTCCGCGGCCAAGGGCTTCAAGCCGGAGCCGTGGATGGCCGAATTCCGTGAGCTGATGTGCGCCGTCTCCTGCCGCACCTTTGTGGGCCACTACATCTCCGACGAGGCCGTCAAGAAGATTGCGGACGACTACTACCTGATCACCGCCGCGCTCGAGCTGGTCAACTTCCCGATCATCATCCCGTACACCAAGACCTGGTATGGAAAGAAGGCGGCGGACATGGTGCTCGACGAGTTCTCCAAGTGCGCCGCCAAGAGCAAGGTCCGCATGGCGGCCGGTGGGGAGGTGACGTGCATCATGGATGCCTGGGTCAAGGCCCAGCTGGACTCGGCCCGGTACCGGGAGAAGGTCGCCAAGGGAATCCCCGTCGATGAATCCGAGAAGCCGGCCTCCGTCCTGCGCGATTTCACCGACTACGAGATTGCCCAGACCATCTTCACCTTCCTGTTCGCCTCGCAGGATGCGACGAGCAGCGCCTGCACCTGGCTCTTCCAGCTCATGGCCGACCGCCCCGAGATCCTCGACAAGGTGCGCGAGGAGAACCTGCGCGTCCGCAACGGCGACCGCAACGTCCCGCTGTCCATGGAGCTCCTGGACCAGATGACCTACACCCGCGCCGTCGTCAAGGAGACCCTGCGCTACCGCCCGCCCGTCATCATGGTGCCCTACGAGGTCAAGAAGGACTTCCCCGTCACCGATTCGTACACGGTGCCCAAGGGCTCCATGATCGTTCCCTCCGTTTGGCCGGCGACCCACGATCCAAACGCCTACGAAGATCCCGATACGTTCAACCCGGACCGATGGATCACCGGCGACGCGGAGAAGCAGACCAAGAACTGGCTGGTTTTCGGCACCGGGCCCCACTACTGTTTGGGCCAGACGTACGCCCAGCTCAACCTGATGGCGTTGATCGGCAAGGCCAGCATGTTCCTGGACTGGGAGCACTTCCCGACCCCGCAGTCGGAGGATATCAAGGTGTTTGCCACGATCTTCCCTCAGGTGGGTATCCGACGACCTGCTTCAATGCTTCCTACGTGACTTCTAATTTGCCACAGGACGACTGCCCCCTGGTGTTCCGTAATCGCGACTGAGGCGTGTCAGCCCTGTTAGGACACGGTTCCGTACAGGTCGCTCCTCGCAGGGACACACAGCGCCTTCATGAGGCGCGTGACGACCTCAGGGCGGGTGTGAAGCGAGCGCGCGACAATCATCCCACCCATTATTCCATTGTCTTCTCGGTTCTGCTCTTCTGTCGCTGGAGATAGGATGGCACACAGGACTCTTTTTTCATTCTTCATGTTCCAAGCCCTATTCAGACAGGGTTTGCCATGCCCGGTCCGCATTTTACGAGCCAGGATTGGGATGGGTTCGTTATTCCAACCCCTTGACGCGTCTCCAGTGCCCCAAACGAACGTAGCAGCGTTCAACGGGGCCCTGGGAAAGTTGACTTTACCAAGAAGAGACATGACATTTTGACGCCCTGTTTGCAAGTAACCTCGGCTAACCCTGTTTACTTGATGGGGGGGGGGCTTGGGTGATCTTATGGCGATTAGATGTATATGACCTAGACATAATTATTAATAACTTTTGGGTTTTTTTTTCCTCTCTCATTGGGTATCCTCCTGGAGTCTGCGGATAGAAGACACTTTGGTTATCACACACTGCGTAGACGGTCGTCCACGGAGTAAACTTACCTAGGTAGGCCCACGGTGGATTCTGCCGCGGGGGGACGCGGCGCGGGCGGTGAGGGGAGGGGAGGGCAGAGGAACGCTCACTGACATCACCCGCTTACGTCCGCCCGCATCGGGCCGTCTTCCCCTCGTCGTCTCTTCAACACGAACCTCGCACCTTCGAGTCGATCCCATTCTCCCCATCGTGTCTCACCTAGACTCGACGGGTTGACGAGACATAGGCAGAAACAAAAGGGATACAACGGGATTGCACAATGTCATCGACACTCGCCCGACCGCTCGGATCCTTTTCCCGCGCGGGCGCTGCAGCAGCGCGTGCAACTGGATACCGCTCACCGTCATCATCGTCATCATGGTCCGTAAAGACCACCTGCAGGAGGGGGTTGAGGACGTCGACGTCCAGTCTTGTTGGTGGACAGAGAATTGACGCAAAGAGGTTGCCAACAACACGACCTTCGAGCTGCTTCTTCCTGGGTCAGAAGCAGCAGCAGCAGCAGCAGCTCCGATGGAAGAGCCAGACTTTGTCTTCGAATTCGAACAACCCCAGCGACAATGAGCTGGGACAGGGGGACGCGCCGCAGGTGAAGCGGTGGGGGTTTGAAGATGTATGTTCTCTCTTCCCTCTCTATCCCTCCTCATCCTTGTGATCACTTCTACACACATGTTTCAACACAGAGAACTAAGCTAACATATGCACCGAACAAACAGGTAAACGCCGTCCTCCCCTCCTCGCCCGACCAGCAATCCCCCCGCGCCATCCTCGTCGACGTCCGCGAGCCCGCCGAGCTCTCCTCCACGGGCATCATCCCCACCGCCGTCTCCATCCCGCTCGCCTCGCAGCCCGACGCCCTCTTCCTGCCCCCCGACGAGTTCGAGACGCGCTTCGGCTTCCCCAAGCCCGGCGCATCCTCCACCGCCACCCTGGCCGAGCACAAGAACATCGAGCTCGACGAGCTGGGGGAGGTGAAAGACGTCGAGGACAAGCCCATCGTGTTCTACTGCAAGGCCGGCGTGCGGGCGCGCGCGGCGGCGCAGCTGGCGCTGCAGGCGGGATACGATCCGGCCAAGGTCGGGGTGTACGATGGGAGTTGGCTGGATTGGGTGGAGAGGGGCGGGAGGGTGGAGAAGTGGGAGGGGAAGGCTGCGGAGTGAGTCTGATCCATTATTGGATTGAATTGAAAAGGGGGCTAGGATTGATTTGATGCTGCGTATGTAATGTTTGTGCTTGTTAGATTAGATAGAAGAGATGCCCCCGTTCTGATCAGATGAATGGACGGGAACAGACGGACCGGGGCGGTTGCGGTTGGGTGGGTTCTATGAACCTATGTATGTACAGATAAAGGCAAAAACAAAAACAGAGAAAAAAAAAGGGATGTAATTCAATTGTTGTACCGAGTTAGTGTATGAAGATATTATTTTTTTGGAAGGTGGAGGGGGAAAAAAAAGGTCATGGCCCGTCCCTACTACTACCTAGGTATATAGTACTGTACATACATACATACTGTGTATGTACATGTACATAACCTACCCTGGTGGACCAACTGTGGTTTTCATGAGAGAGAGTCCATACGACCATTGCACTGACTGACTGGATGTCTTTATCCGTCCATCCCTGTCTGTCCCTGTACCCTGTACAGTAGTAACATACTAGTCAGTAGTCAAGTACAGTACATTGCCATAGGAAGGGGTACTACTGTCTGTTTGTCTGTCTGTCTGTCTGTACACAGTGTAAATAACATACTACTTACTGCACTGCACATTTTTTTTTTAAAAAAAAAAAAAAAAGAAAGATAAAATAAATGAACACTGGATTTATTTATTGATTGATTTCCACGGACGGGTCAAGATTGATAAATGAATGGTGATGGCACATAGATGAAATAGGTAGGTAAATAAATAAATAAATGGACACATAGATATAGGTAACTCTCTATTTGATTCAATCTATCTATCTGTTTATTCTAGACTCCTTTCTCTCTTCCTCTTCTGTTTTCTTTGCTTCTTCATCATCGACTCATAATAGCTGCTGGACCGAAGAAACAGCAATTTTCTCTCAAGATAAACAAAGGCCAAACAAGCCACAGAGCGGTAGGGAAAATACAAAAAAAAAAGGCGAAGAGTGTCGACAGGGAGATCCAGTACCGCTGAAACAAAACGAAATGAAAACAAAATAACAATTGAAATGGATAATAGATAGATAGAACACCCAAAGCAATCCAAAATGATGCGTCCGAAGAAAGAGAGGAGGGGAGGTTGAATAATATTTTCTATCTTATCTTCATCTCTTTCTTCCTCCGCACAAAACCGACCTCGACTCATTATCTATCATTTCCGTTTTGTTATTTTGTCCTTTACTCACGGTATCCTGGGCTTGTATATATACAGCCGCAGTGGTGGTCTCATGGTCATGGTCATGGTCATGGACAGATGATGGGGTCATGCTCCATGAATCGATAAATCAATCATCAATCAACGAACCAATGGGGTCAACGGTCTTGAAACAAAAACTTTTGTTTTTTGTCTTCCGTCTCGTCTCGTCTCATCTCATCTCATCTCATTCCATTCCATTCCTGCCTGCCTGCCGCAGGGGTACATAAAATGAATATAAATCATCGCGGCAGGGAAAGAAAAAGAAAAGAAAAGAAAAGAAAAGAACAATTACACATGACACCCGGCGAGAGCGATCAATCAAACGAAACATCATCGTCAACTGGACCTAAGAAGAAAAAGAAAAATCCTAACATAGCCTGGAAATGAAAACCGGTCCCGAATCCCCCTTCTGCAGCCATCCAGAAAGGTCAGAACAGACCAGAACCAGACGATGCCATGCCTGTGAAATATAAGAAAAAGCAAGCCACCAGATCAAATAACGTCGAAAATGGGCTTGAGCTTCTTGATGAGTGCCCACTCCTCCATGGAGACTTCGGGCCGGTAGAACTCCTTGAGCGTGTCGATGGTCTCGCGGGAGATGAGCGAGTACAGTAGGTCCTTCTCGTCCAGCTGCCGACCGTAGCCGGGCTGGTTCGGCCCTTCGATCTTGATGGCGACTGCGGGTTGGCCCTTCTTGCAGATGTTGACCTGCTTGTGTTCGCGCTCGATGGATTGCCTGGGAAATGTTAGCGAAAAATTCTTTCCTTTACAAAGGAACCGCTAGATAACTTACACTCTACCGAGGTTGAGGATTTCCTTCGCGCCAGTGACCGGGTTGGTCTTGACGGCGGCGATCGGAGTAAGCAGTCGGAGGCTTCCCTCGAGTACGTCGACACCGACGACAATCGGGTCCTTCTTGTTGAACACGGCAACAGGCTTGAGAACGCAGGGGAAGACGGCGAGGTGCTTTGTCTCCTCCTTCCTCTTCTCCGTGAGCTGCGCCATGTGCTTGGTGAAGTCGTCGAACAGGTGGTAGATGATGTCGGCCGTGAATATCTTCACGCCAACTTCGTCTGCGTAGGCCTGCGCTTCCTTGTCGACTTTCACGTCGAAACAAAGCATGACTGCGTACTCCTTGGCCTTGTCCAGCATAGTTCCGCAAATCATTACGTCACGCTTGTAGACAGGACCGATGGAGATGTTTGCAACGGGGATCTTCGAGACCTTGAGGAAATCGAGCAGCGCCTCGAGAGAACCGAGGGTGGAAGCCTGGACACTGACACCCCGCTGGTCCTTGGAGACCTTGCTGAGGAGGTTCTCCAGATCCGACATGACTTCGTCCATGAGGTCTTCCTCATCGTCGTCGGGGCCAACAACGAGCAGGCGAGATCCCGCAATGGCGTGTTCAAGGTCGTTTGCTGCGATCTTGACACCGAGCGCCGCCTTGACTTCCTTGTTGTGGACATACTGTGACTTCAGACGTAGTTCTTTGAGGGGCGCAGGTGTCAATAGTGCTCGTATATTCGTTGCTATTGGACCGTTTAGACCGCACAGCACTATTCGGTCACCTTCACGAAGGACACCGTTCGACAGGATGACGTCGATGGTAGTACCAAGACCTTCGATGACCTTGACCTCGAGGACTGTTGCCTCGACCTCGGACAGGTACATCAGAGAGCTGGTCATACGCTCTTGAGTAAGCATCGTCAGGAGCTTCAGCATGTCGGGGATACCCTCGCCGGTGTGCGCGGAGGTGGGCACGAGCGAGACATTGCGAGCCATGGACTTGTTCTCCCAGTACAGCTCCGAGTTGAAACCTTGCTCGGCGAAGGCAAGCTTAATCTGGTCGACACGGGTCCGGAACTCGTTCAGTACGCCCTTGTTCTGCACAGCCAAGCTCTCCCGGAAGCCGTTGTTTTCAATCTTCTTCCAGCCGTACAGACGGTCGACCTTGTTCAGCGCGACAATGAACGGCGTCTTCCGCTCTCTGAGCAGTCTCAAAGACTCCAGAGTCTGCTGCTCCAACCCGTGCATGATATCGACAACCAGGATGGCAATGTTACATAGAGACGAACCTCGCGACCGCAGGTTGGAGAACGACTCGTGACCAGGAGTATCGATGATGAGCAAACCAGGAATCTTGAACTCGAACTTGCCGTCCTTGTTCACGACAGCGGTCTTTTGACGCAGAGCCTCCACCGGGAAGTAGGTAGCACCGATCTGCTGGGTAATACCTCCGGCTTCGCCCTCCTGCACGTTGGTCTGCCGGATCTTGTCCAGAAGCTTGGTCTTTCCGGTATCGACGTGCCCAAGAATACAGCAAATAGGCGAACGCAAGTTGTCCTTCGATCGAGCTGCCAGGGCTTCCTCGTGTTGCTTCCTTCTCCGCTCTGCGGCCTCGGCCTTTCTCTGTGCAGCAGCCTTCTGCGCCACGGAGATCTTCTCTTCCTCAGACTCCGTCTCAGATTCGGACTCTGAGGTCTCCGCCTTCTTTTGAGCAGCAGCGGCAGCTGGCTTGGCTGTGGGTTTCGCCGCGGGCTTCTCTTCGGGTGCCTTGACAGGTACCGTAATCGGTGCCCTGGGAGGTGCCTTGGCCGCTCCGTTGGCAGCTGGCTCGGCTTCCTCTTCTTCCTCATCTGAAGAAGGAGCATCCCAGCTTTCCTTTACGTCCTCGGCGTCGGCGGCCTTCTCCCAGTCATCAACAGCGTCGTCGTCTTCGCTCTCTTCCTTAGCCGCCGCGGCTGCAGCCTCAGCCTCAGCTCTGGCTCTCTCCTCTTCCTCGGCCTTTCTTCTTCTTTCTTCCTCCTCACGCTGCTGTTGTGCGCGAATTGCAGCGGCCTCGAGATCTTCCTCCTGCTTCTTGGGGCCCCTCTTCTTCCGGTTGTCATATACCGGCTTCTTCTTCTCCTCAGACGGCTTCTCCTCCAGACCAGCAACCTTGCCTACGCCGGCGGCAAGCATCTGCTTCATGCGCAGCTCATTGCGTTCCTTGGCCTCTTTCTGGGCCTTGGTGAGCAGTTTGCCTTCTCTCCTGAGCTGTTCCCTCTTCTCTCTTTCTTTCTCCTTCTTTCGCTGACGAGCTTCCTCCTTCTTCCTTTGCTCCTCGGCTTCTTTGCGCAGTCTCTCCTCCTCCCTCGCTCTCTCTTCGGCTGCGATTCGCTCCGCTTCCTCTTGCTGTCTCCTCAGGAGCTCCTGCTGCCTCCGGATAGCCTCGATGTGTGCGGGAACCTTCTTCTTCTTGCCTTCAGGCTTGCCTTCAGTTGGTTCTGGAGCTGGAGCTGGAGCGGCGGCGGGAGCAGGAGCAGGAGCCGGCTCGGGCTTAGCTTCGGGCTTGGAAGGTTCAGGTTTTGGCGCTTGTGCTGGTGCGCTCGCCTTCTTCTTAGCAGCCTAGATAAGGGAATCCCAGTCAGTATACGTAGTCCGATTTTGTACGATGCCAGAGGAATGTAAAGACCAACCTGTTCCTTCTTCCGCTGTTTCTCCCGCTCCTTCTTCTCCTTCTCCTTCTCCTTCTTCGATTTGATCTTAATCTCGACCTCTCCCTCCTCAGGCTGCTCCTTTGGCGGTTCCTTGGCCGCAGCCTTGTTAGCACCCTTGCCCTTCTTCGGCGGTCCTGCGAAGACGTCCTCATCGTCGAAGGTAGCCTCCTGGGGCTGCTTGCTCGCCAGGTCCACGGGACCATCCGGTGTTCCCTGCGTGGGGTCCTCGCCCTCCACCCAGTCGTTATCCAGGGCCTTTCCCTTCTTAGCCTTCTTGGCCTTGCTCTTCCTCAAAGTGGCCAGGAGACCGCCGCCCATCTCATCTTCCGGGGCGGCATTGTTTTCAGCAGGCGGTGCCGCCGCAGGCTGACCGTTCGCACCACCGGAGATGTCTTCTCCGAGCTCGGCCTCCCAGTCGTCGTCTTGTCTTCTGTTTCCCTTCTTCTTGGGCCCCATTTTGGTGGACTAGTAGTTATCCCGCGTTGCCGATCGAGGAGTGAACGGTCGGAGGTGAGGTTAACGAAAATGTATTTCCGTAATATTTAAAAATGGATATCCCCTCGCGTTGTGATAATAGACTTCCCACACGGTTCTAGTTCAAATCCAGGAACGCCTCGCACTGGAGTGGTGGCGACATGCGAGGTGTGTGCGCGGGCGGATATCGGGATATATTCTTGCCTGTTATCCGTGTGCGGTCGGCTGTTGTACAGCGACGAGCACACAGGCACAACGGAACAGAAAAGACCTGGGCCAAAAGCGACCGCAAAGGGAGGGGGTGCAGAAAAGAAAGGCAGAGGGACGTTTAAGTCTCACCTCTTTTGTTATTATAAGTAATTCCTCAGGAGGGTTGACAGTTCCAGGTCTGGAGAGAGTGCGGGAGCGCTGTCTTTGGGTGAGAATTTTGGGAGTTGGTGGGGACGACTGGCGAGATTCGGAGACCCGGATTGGCTTCCAGCGGCGGGCTCGCCAGTGACTTCACCCTGCAGCACTCTGCGGACAACAGAGCATTGCCACCGGAGACGATGTAAACAATATCAGATTGTTTTTTGGAGGCTAAACAAGGTGCTAGCTTCGTTGACTTTTCCGCTACTCAAAAGGCCCTTGGTTGTTCGTACTCGCTCGTCTATATATCTATCAACCACCGAATTTACTATGTATTTTACTTGCCCCAACTCCAAAAGGAACTGTCCTTTCAAAATACAATCATTATATGAGAAGTACAACTCTTCAGCAGAAGAGCTGATTTAATTGTAATTGACGTCGAAAACTAGAGCCAATGTTATGCCCGTTCTGTGCGTGGCGAGATACATGAACATCTTACGTTTTCCCAGTTTCCTCCATGTCCTCCGTACAGTACTGTGCGAACAAGTACAGCCTTTGGCAGAAAATTCCATTTGTTAATTCACTCATCAAATACTGATCATTCGAAGACGGGGGCAATTATACAACGACACACCTGTTCCTCTCTTGAACCAGATATTAAACCGCCCTAGGAACCGAGGCATCAAATCGATGGTTACCTAATCAGGAAATTGGGCGCGAGTTTAAGACAATTCGACTAGAACATGAGTACCCGTGAATCCAATGCTGAAAACGGGAGCGAGTGAAACTCTTTACAACGTCATTTCTGCCAGTGCTCTGAGACGGGGTCTCAACACCCTAAAGTATCTTTACGTGGCTAGTACAATAGTCCTGTAAGCAAGTGTATCCTACAGTACTGATCTGGTGACTGGGAAAATATCTCTATGCAATAGAGACAACAATAGAGGGTCAGTTGAGGGAAGGAAAGAAACTGCCCCAAAGAAATATTCTCTTTTCTTCAAATCGTAAGTATATGTACATACGTAACGATCATATATTAAAAAGCAATAGATGGGCCCAATAAAACCTACGAGGTGAAAGTTCACATGCAAAATTATCAAAGGTTGATCCGCAGCAGATCTCTCAGCCACTTCATCACGTCTTGGACGGGGTCCAAAGACCTCCCAAAGGCCTCGTTGACAAGCTCCGTGAACCGCTCCATATGCGCCTTTGGCGGCACCATCTCCGGACTGGAGATGTTGGAGTCTTCGTTCACGGCTAGCATCTGCCGCAGATGGGAGCTACCGCGTTCTAGCAGTCGGCTAAGAACGTCACCATCGACGTGCATGTGCGATGGCTTGCTCGTAGACGGTTCAATGTCTGCAGAGGTCCATCGTCGCTTCCTAGCTGAGGTGAATGGGCATATAACCGGGTCCCTCACACATAAATTCTGGAGGAACCTGAGCAGGCGCCACTCCTGCTCTCTAAGAATCGTGAGGCGGTAGACCGCCCCATCCATGGTTGTGCCGTACATGGCACTGGACGAAGAAGGCACAGAACTCGGGCTGATTCTTATCACTGACAACGGCAGATGGGCCTCGGATAGCGGCGCCGGCATCAGTCTGTCTTGGTCTGTCACGCTGATCTCCGTAAGAGCGCTGACGGTCCCGCCTCTACTGGACGCAAGGGTGAGCTTTGCATCCCCTCCGATATGGAAATGAGAAAGCCCCTCGCGCTTAACGCGGTCATGAGCGCAAAGGACCAATTTGTCATTGACAACTTTGAGTACTACCAGCGATTCTCTTGCTGTCGACACGTATAAATGTTCCTTATGAACGGTGATTGCAAGTGCCGGAGACGCTAGTCTGAAGCGAGCTGATCGTTCCCAGCGTCTATCCGAAAATTTTGGTTCCAACGGAACAATGTCATACCCAGTGGCAACCATTAAGGTAAAGGTGCCATATGGGGCAATGGCACGTACAGGCCCCTCGAATTTGTGAATATGCTTGACGTTGCAGTCAATTCGGTCGGGATTCGCCGGATCGCGTTGTGCTTGTAGGAAGATAACGCGACCTTTGTCTTGTTGATGCTTGCGTGCAGTACCGATCACAATGAAATGGTATTCTTCTTCGTCGCGTCTAGGAGTCCACTCTAGAATGCAGGTGATTTTCTCCCCTGCGGCACCACAGGGTCTCCACGGTTGGGAAACCTGCGTATCTCCAGCTATAGTATGAAGCGACCCAGCCTCTGGCTGTTGAGAATCCGGATCGACAAATTCAATGAGAGGGCGTGCATAACGCCTGATGGGATCCGCATCCACATCGAGTTCCACAACGGTATATGCAACGATAAGGCTTCTAAGGTGCTTTGAATACGTCAACCTGTTGGCGCTGCCCGGTAGGCTTATTCGTCGAGGGACAGGCTTGGCAAATTGGTCCAAGGTGCAGATAAGGAGCTGTCCTTCGCTGATGCATACAAGTGAGCCAGAGAGACTGTCCGGTCTCGAATCTGGCTGAGAATCGATAAGAGTGAAAACGTCAACGCTCTTTTGAAGGAAGGCGGGCTAAAGGACTGTGAGCAATCGAACTTGAGCAAGATTAGGGGAACTTACATTGTTCTGGTCTGTGATCCAAATTTTCTGAAGGGTGTAGTCAGGCGAGCTGTGATCCTTGACATGAGATAGGTGCCAAAATCCATTCCCGCAAGTCACCAACGCGAAGCCTTCCCTGGTCCGGTTGCCACTTAACCTGACAGAAGTCTGTCCTAGTTTATAGGGCCTGCCTTGCTTCAATTCTACATCATGCAAATGGATTAGCAAACTTATTGAAAATTTGGATATAAAGAAGAAGGATCTCCAAACCTATCAAAAATGCAGTTCCAGTTGAGTCGATACTGATGTGGAACGGAACCAAGGTGCCGCTTCGAAGACCGCAGAATAATGTCGACTCTTCCAGTTTATTATCTTTAACCGTGTTGACTCTAGCAAGACTTTCGATTGCTTTTGATACGTCATCACGCTCTTCCAATTCGACGCCATATTCAGCCGACGGAACGATGCGTTCATCCTCGATACGATAAGTGACGAGTTTTCCACCGCTCGTGCCTACAAAAATGAAAAATGCGGAACCAAAACTCTCAATCGAGAGAGAGATAGGTTCGTAGGGAATCGAGACCGGCTGTCCAACACTCTGTATCTGAAGCGCGCCTTCAGATGACAACACCCTTCCTAGGTGAATATGCATTTCACCATTGCTCCTGACGGCAGTGGCGACAAGTGAGTTTATACCATCAATTGCAGCGGTGACAACTGTTTGAGCGGTCTCATAGCGAAAGCAGAAGTTTGAAGTCGGCTCACGGGGGGCTGCGAGGTTAATGGAGCTATCTGTGACCTGGATAAAAACGCCAGAAGGTGTGCATCCAGCGGCCAAAGTCTGTGCTGAAAAGTTCAGTCCAGACTCTGATTCATCCATCGCATATATCTCCTCTCCGGTGTCGGGTGGAAGATAAAGGAGTGTGGATGAGACGGGGTCTGAAATGAGAAGATAGGTACCGCCGTCAATCTTGTCTCGCATGGTCCAAATGTCTCTAGTGCTCGACAAATCCTCAAGTGCGATTACCAGCCCGATTCGCGCCTCTATACCATATCGAAGCTCAACAACCGCACCACGGCCAATGGTCGATCCACAGCAGGCAAATAAACGATCACCAGCCGTGTTTCCGGTTGCAGAATAACTGTCACGGTCGATCGCTTTGTGAGCGGAACCTACGACCACAGAATCCATGATTGGCGCCCAGTTCAAGAATTTCTGGACACACGTCGGATGTTCCCTAGCTCTTTGAATGAACAATCCACCGTCGCCCATATTTCCAGCGACTAGGAGGAGGTCACCACCCTCGAAGCCAATATCGAGGATATCGAAGGCGGCATCAACGTCACATCCAAGTTCGCCAAGGTGGGATTGATGTTCGACTTCGCCTTCGTTGCCAATCTCAAGGTAAAATACTTTACCATCTTCTCGGCAGAGATAGATGTCATCGTGTTTCTGGTTGTACAACCAGTTGCGGTAAGGTCTCGCCCACCGAGTCCACAAGGGGGAGCGTTGGGACTCGCGGTCGGCAGAGGGAATCGGGTATCTGATCGGCGCTCTTTCCGCTCCGGTGTCAAGTACGTTCTTGTAGACAGCCATCGACACGGGCGTAACCAGCATGAACGATGTCGCTTTAGTCAATGGCACTAGTATAGTCGGCAACCTATCCTCCGGGGGGAGTGATCTTGCAGTTACTCTCGGGCGAGCATGCCGTAGGCTTTCACTTGCATCCCAGTCGTAACAGATGGCCTCTGTAATGTGATCCTTTGAGACCAACAAAAGTAAAATTATCCGGTCTTCATCCTCCGACTTCGGATACAAGAAGTCCATGAACAAGATGTCGCCATCGACACGAAAGAAGCGTTCCTGCAGAAAGAAGCATCAGCTCCGCCATTGACAGAGTGACTAGATCAGCCGGGAGGAGTCATACCTCTGATATTGGGTTCAATTTCCCTTGTGCCATCTGAGACTGAAGGATCTGGGGCGGTTTTAATGTAAAGACCCCAAAATAATCGGCTGACGCAGCAACCGCAATTGCGCGGGATCTGCAAGGCGTGAGAGGAGTCATCTCACAATAAGCCTGGAGCAGTCTTACCTGGGATCGACGGCAATGTGTCGTCCGAATCTCTCGAGAAGGCTGACATCAGAAGGTAAAGGTCTGCGAAAATGCACAAAGTGGCCTTCTTTAAGGGGGGTCTCCGCTGCATGGTAAAGAAACACTAATTCCTTCGATTCTAATGTGAGCACCAATATTTGAGGAGGGACAGTGTCGTGAGGTTCTGGACTCCCAGCAGTCCTTGCGGGATCTGCCCCCAGCCTCATTTGCGCTTCCCAACTCAACTCGGGGCTTGCATTGATGACTTTGGCTGCTATAATATTTGCATCGAAATCTGACTTGGTTGTGACATCCTCGAGATGCAGCCCAAGCACAGCCTCTTTGAGGTGTATCGACCTCTCTCCGACGAAGACGACATCGTGGTGGTACTTGCTTCTCAGGCGTGCTGCCAGAACCCATTGGATGGTTGGGCTGGGTATCACCGTCTGTGAGAGAAGGCCAATTTTTGGTTTCGGGTCCTCGACCTTCTGCGGCGGTTCAGTGCGTCGAGCACGGTTCTGCGCCAGCAGTTCACTGATTTCAACACGCCGCGTGGTCCAAACTCCGTTATCCAAGTGGGCGACCTGCAGAGCCATGGCGCAGCTGCCGAATAAAAAGCAGGTAAAGCAGAAATAGCAGGAACTCGAGATTTGAAGTCAAATAGAAACAATTCAGCACTGTTTTTAAGGGGAGCATGCAAGATGGGAATTAGCCACCGCCTTCACGTGTTGAGAAGCGAGCCTTGAAATACCCTGGAACACGCCTCATCAGGTGGGAGACGAAGGGAAGAAAAGCACAGTACAACTCCGTAATAAGAGGCAACGGATCTGAGGAAAGAAGTGAAGATTAAGAGACTGATCTATAGCAGAGGGACATGCAGGGTTATGAATTCCGTCATGATGTGTGGGGAAAATTCTACTGGTTGGAACAACAAGAGCATTCAGACCAAGGACATGCAGCCCAACTGCGTCTCTCCAAGTCGTTTATGTGGCAAGAGACAAAGATGTATGCCTGTATCATGCAGTATCTGCGGCCTGCTAGGGGAAAAAGGATATGAGCGTCCGGACCTGAGGCAGGAGTTCGCACACGGTTTGGAGATAACCCAACAGGGACCCACAGCCAGGATCATGCACCGCCGACCGTCAGGTATGGCGTTGGCTCATGCCACCTGTTGGAGGGGTATCTTGGGGAGCATTGTTCGAGAAATACTCGCGACAACCGGCAACTGAAGATGGGGGCCTACCAACCGATGCAGGGCACGGGTAAGGTGCTGGTTGGAGCAGGACGTCTCCGCAGGACGGCGAATGCACGACATCCAGAGGGCGCGGGCGGGGAGCGCTTCTCTGGGGCGGGACGGGCGCGGCGTGTCGGTGGAGGCCTGCAGCTTCAGGCATCAATACGGTAACGCCGTCACGTCCAGTCACGGCCCGGCGGACGTGGACGAATCACGCGACGAGGCACGCGCCCGCAGCCGCCCCCTCGCCAATCAGGGCAGCCGCGGAGCTCCCTCAACGTCGAGGAACAGCAACTCGTCTGGTGCTTGCATGCCCGACGTCGCTGTACGCTCTGCAGCCTGGCCGCTTTTAGGTTCACATTTCCTTTCCTCAACACCTCCTCTCCGCTGCTGCTGAACAGCTTTCCTCTCTCTCTCTCCCCCTGATGGAGTGACCGGCTGAGCTGCCTACGATTGCTACGCATGCGCATGTCGGCCTTGTTGATAAGGCTGCGCGGAAGAGCTGGGACTGAAATGAATGGCTGATTGATTTTATTGCCTGTGTCGTTCAGAATTCGATCCGGCTGCTCTTCAGCGCGCTCTCTCGAATCTCTTGCTGCAACCTGGATGCTGGCAGTGCTTCAGGGGGCGCATACTCCGGTCTTCAGCAAAGCAAGCTGCGTTGCCTACGCCACGTCCATCTACGGCTGACCCACGAGCCTTTTCCGTGCCAGACCCTGGCCGGCCTGCTGTGCCATGGAGGCGGAGTCGCAAGGCTCTCCATCCCTCGACGGAGCAGAGGGGTCCGTCATGGTGGAGACTGCAGATGTCTTCGAAGTTCCAGTAGCCGAGAAAGCAGATCATATCCGTCGAGCCTGTGAGGCACGCGATCTCGAGGCACTGGTCTCCTACGCAACTTCCGAGGGAGGCTTGCTCAATGACGAGCTTCGGCGATTGGCATGTATGTGATCTCCGTCGTTACCCATTATCTGCATGCATCGTAACATGTTCGAACAGGGCCCATCCTCTTGGGAAGTGATCGTAGCCCAGAAGACGAAGAGCCTGCCGCTTGGAATGATCTGCCGCCCCACGGGGATGAGGCCCAGGTCAAGCTGGATGTAAATCGGTCGTTCGTGTACTATCCGCCCTGTCAGTACTCTAGCACCCCAGCAGCCAAAGGCTACGTAACTGAACGCTCTTCTTTCCAGGTACCGACAAAGAACTTGACGGGAGGAAGGAGGAGCTATCGGATTTGATCACAGAGGTCCTCCGGAGGTATCCCATGCTGTGTTACTTTCAGGGATACCATGACATCGCACAGGTCCTGCTTCTAGTCCTTGGCGCGCGGCAGGCTGTCCCGGCGTTCACCCGAGTATCCCTCTTCCGCGTTCGAGACTACATGCTCCCTTCGCTGTCTCCGGCTTTAAAGCACCTGCAGCTTATTCCGGCGATTCTTGAGAAGGCTGACCCCAAATTGCGGCGACATCTCGCCGGAACGCGACCGTACTTTGCATTGGCGGCGACCCTTACACTATACGCCCATGACGTTCAGGAGTATGGAGACATCGCTCGGCTGTATGATTTCCTGCTCGCTCACGAGCCTGTCGTATCTATCTATCTCTTTGCCGCAATCATCCTCTCCCGCAAGAAGGAGGTCTTCGAAATCCCCGTCAACGAACCAGAGATGCTCCATTTTACCCTGTCAAAGCTCCCTTGTCCACTTGACCTTGAAGGTCTTATATCAAATGCTCTCAAGCTGTTCAGAGACTATCCTCCCGAGTCACTGCCATTCAGAGCTTGGAAGCAAATCCCGCAATACAGTGTGCTCAAGACCTCGCGGAATCTCTCCATAGAGGCCAGTCCTGAAGAAGCCAAGCAGCTGTTCAAGCTGCAGACGCGAGATCTACAGCGGGAAGAGTTCAGACAGAAAGCCCTTGGACTACTGTGGAAGTACAGGAAACCAGCTGGTTCTGTGGGTCTTGCCGTCCTTATCGGTCTTCTCGCCTTCTGGATCAGGAGGAGCGGACTCGACGAGCCAATCTGGAATTATGTCGGCAAGTTTAGAGAGGCGTTTCAAGATTGGAAGTCGTAGGTTGCAGGTGGTCAGGCGTTCGGCTCTGGCGGGTATCTGGTTGACGGCATAATGTATTGATAATATTCTAGTACAAGAAAGGGTGGATCATCAGGGAAATAGATACCACAGAAGCGTATGTAGAAAGAATAATAGTAATAATAGTAATAATAATCGTTGAGTCTACAAATTTGACACGCGATCTAAGCGGCAAGCCAATCCCGCGTTTGGGAACGATGCGCGCGGGCACGGTCAGTGGGCAGCTCCGTGCGCGAGGATCAAGGTGACTGTTGCATGGGCGTACCCACCAACGTGGCTGGTGCGTGGCTTCCAACGCGATGACGACGACCCGCGCTCCGGCATCTCAGCAATCTCTCACAACTGTCCTCCAGCGCCCTCAAAGACCACAGGCAACGACGCGTCCCAACATGGCCAACCGGGGCTACGATGTGGTTGTAGATGTTGATGCCGAGGTACGAAAACGAACGGCCCATACTCATTCGCGTCCCTTTCTGACAATTGGCAGGGTGACCTCGGACATACCGACCTCCAGGAGGACCTCGAATTCCACCCCTCCAGTACGTCTTCCTCAATTCATCACTCTTGCGGCCTTGTTGGATATTCTAATTTTTACATCCTTTCGCGCCAGACTTCGAAAATGACCAGACCAACTCCAAAATCCAACCCGACTCGGCCCCCTTCCTAGGCGGAGGAGGAGGCTCATCCCGCTCCCGCGGCCGGCGGGACAGGTCCTCGGGCGACAACAACAACGCGCCGTCCAAAATCCGCTTCTGGTCGATCCACTACTACTCGCAGTACTTCGACGTGGACACGAACGAGGTGCTGCGCCGGTGCACGGCCGCGCTGTACCCGCGGACCAACTTCCTCGACGTGATGGACGGCAACCCGGACCTGTACGGGCCCTTCTGGATCGCGACCACGGTGGTCGTCATCCTCTTCCTGACGGGCACCATCTCGCAGTACCTGGCGCACCACGACAAGGAGCACTTCGAGTACGACTTCCGCCTGCTTTCGGGCGCGGCGGGCCTCGTCTACGGCTACACCTTCGTGCTGCCCGTCGCGCTGTGGGGTGCGCTGCGCTGGTTCGGCTCCTCCAGCGCCGACCTGATCGAGTGCTGGGCGCTGTACGGCTACGCGAACCTGGTCTGGATCGCCGTCGCGCTGGTCAGCTGGAGCCCGCTGACGGCGCTCAACTGGGCGCTGGTCGGCGTGGGCTTTGGGTGGACGGTGTTCTTCCTCCTGCGGAACCTGTACCCCGTGCTGAGCGCGACCGATGTGCGGACGAGTAAGATCCTGCTGATCCTGGTCGTGATGCTGCATGCGGGGTTGGCGATTGCCATCAAGATTCTGTTCTTCGCGTAGGTTCTCTTTTGCTTTTTGTTTCCTGTTTGATATTGTTTGAAATCTTTTGGAAGCAATTGTTGACATGATATGCTCGTTTATACAGTCACGCAAGCCCAGTCTCGAAGAAGAACAAGCACAAGGACGATGATAGCGATGACGACGATGATGATCATGACGACAAAAGGAGGATGATATTTTGAATGTGAAAGGTTTCGTTTCGTTCTATTTTACTGTACCAGTACCGCAAAATGTCCCTCATCGAGTTGAGAGGCCCGTGGAAACCGCTCTGGGAGCAGTCTCTTCGTTTGATACATGCATTATTTAGTTATCACGGATGCGAATTGCTTTCAGTACTACGTTCTACGCAAAAAATAGGAGTATGCTTTGGCTTTGGCCTTTTAAACAATTGAACTTGTCGATTGCAACTTTTCATGAGAGGGACCCTCTAATAGACATTGACATCAAGGATATAATTTCGATCTCTCAACTCAACGCCTCATCCCTCCCTTGCCGCAACCAATTTTAACAAGTTCCAGGCTTCCCCACAACCCGTAGCAACAACCGCATGTAAGAAAAAGAGGGCGTAAGTCGTTTACTTGAGCTTCTTCTTAGGGCGCAGCTGGTTGCTGTGGCCGCACTTCCTCTTGCGGCAGTTGGTGGCACGTGGGGGCAGACGAGCCTAGTAAAAGAGCGTTAGCAAAACACTCGTTTCCAGACCCTTACAGGGAGATAAGTCACGTACGTAGCACTTGCGGCAGATGGACTTCTCGCAGTTGTACTTGGAGGCGAGAGCCTTCAGAGAGGGCTCAATGATACCACCACGGAGACGGAGGACCAGGTGGAGGGTGGATTCCTGCAGGTTTTCGCAATCCCGTCAGCAAACATGTCTCTCATCTCAAATAAACCTTCCACCGCCGCGCTTGTCTTGTCTTGTCTGGAACATCCCCGACTTCTCCTCTTTCTTTCCCGATGATCCAGCCCAGTCCGCATCATATCCACATCCACATCCACACCCCCGACTGCGCGGCGGCCAAAATATATCACAAGCGCAAAGGAACCCTCCGTACCTTCTGGATGTTGTAGTCGCTCAGGGTGCGGCCATCCTCGAGCTGCTTACCAGCGAAGATGAGACGCTGCTGGTCTGGGGGGATGCCCTCCTTGTCCTGGATCTTGGCCTTGACGTTGTCGATGGTGTCGCTCGACTCGACGTCGAGGGTAATGGTCTTACCCGTGAGGGTCTTGACGAAGCTAAGAAAACGAGTCAGTCGTGTCTGCCGATGCGGATGTCGATGGAGCGGGAGATGGAAAGGGCTCGCCGCTGGAAGGGCCGTCACAGGTAAAAGGGAGACACCTACATCTGCACTGTAAACCGGCAAACGAACCACGTTAGCTGTCAACTTGAACAACAGAGATGAAGGGGAGAGTGATATCGAGATGGGGAGACGTACTGGTTGCGAGATTCGTCGATGTCTGCTGATTGTCACTACTCGTCTGGGTTGTTCGGGGCGTTGGGAACCGGTGACAATTTGAAGATGGATTCTCTCGCTTAGCAGGGGAGTGGGGACGGCTTGTTCGGTGATGGCGATGCCCTAAGCCCTAAATTTCCGTTTCCGGCCCCTGACGCGTACGGCCCTTTTCCTGTGATGGGAGCTTCTCCACAGCCGGGCCGCTCAGGTGCTTGGCACCTTGGAATCTGGAACGAGGAGCCGGGAGCATACATACTGTCTTATAGAATTTGCTGTCGTTTCTATGCAGCAGATTTTTACTAGGGAGGTGTTCGATAACTTTTTTGTCCATTTTAATAGCAGATGGCTTAGAAACTTTCGGTACCTACATACGTTTAGGGGGTCTACTCAAATGGGGCTTATGCGATGCCTAGTGTATTGCACTGCTGAAGATGATATGAATTCTCTACTGCATGTCTCGTACAATATTCGATTATCGTTAATCATGACAATAGCTCCATCAGTGGCACACAAACAATTAGCAACATTAGTCCATGCTCGTGATGTCCATCAGATTCCCGCTTCCGGATCAGAGAGTGCCTGCTCTTCCATATCTTCTTCCATCTCATCCATGCTCTCGACTCCGCCAACGAATTCGACATATTCCCCATGATATTCCATTCTCCTCATGTCCTCCTGCCACCGCTCGATTCTGAGCTCCGTCTGAAACACGACTCTGACGAGCGTCCGGAGAGACAGCCCCGCGATCTTCGCAGCTGCCTCGTAAAACGGCCTTGCAATCTCCGGGAGGTTGTCCTCTGTTCGATAGTGCTGGTAGAAAGATCCAGGGCGAGCGATCTCGCTCTCCAGCTTTGCGGCCTCTTCATTGGAGATCGCTTTTCTGGGTCTTATTTCGCTCATTACGGTCCTGAGCTTCGCGTTTATGGCTTCCTCGTCATCAATATCCGGGACCGGGACGTTAGGCTGGGGTTCAGTCCCCATTCGTCCAGTGGGAAACATGTCCGCCAGAGGATTTGATACTGCGTTGCATGAAATTAGAAACTAGAACGTGCTGGGGAAAAGGAAAGGAGGCCTTTATTCCGTTTCGTACGTACCTTTAGTACTGTCAAGCCAACTCTTCTCATACCAGTCCATGTACTCATCTAACTGCTGGGGGGTCATCTTAAGGACATCGTTCTCGTTGACTAGGATTTCATTCCCTTTTCCGATCCTTCCTCCCGCCGTCGCTCTGTTCTCAAACCGTCTCTGAGCCTGTGCCCAGAGTTTCCAGTCGATAACTTGAGCCGCCGGCTCTCGGACCGAAGTCGGGTATCTCTTGACGTCGTCAAAGGGGTAAAAGAGCTTTGTGGCGATGACGACCAGTGCCATCATCTGTGCTTCTGGGAGAACTAGGTGCTTAAATCTTCCTTTGAGACTGGTTGGAAAGCTGTATGTGAAGCCAACCAGTTTTTGTAGGCGGTTCACGGCAGGGTAGATCTCCACTGTAGGATTATGTTAGAATCGACCACTCATTTCCTTTAATTCTGGGTTGTCTTACAAGGGAGCGCCAGGCGTTTGATATATCCAAACAAGATGAGCGGCGCGTTTAGAGGAGGAAACGTGATACCAAACTCTCGACTGTAGAGGAGAATTAGGTCCAGCACTGCTCTGTGAAGATGCTCTGCTTTCAAGAGAGTCTTTATATACCCAGTCAGACCGAATCGATCAAGCAAAGACAAGCATTTTTGCTTACCCTCGTGTCGAGCGCGCTGAGATACTCCTGGGGAAGCCTGTCCCTCATATCCCGCGGTATCGATTTGATGACCCTAATATAAGGAACCTCCTCTCTCATGGCAAACCTGAAGAGAATTAATCAGATAACAATATTCAGGACGGCTTCAGCCAAAGTACCGCTTTTTCAGGAAGATCACTTACCGATGGATATCGCCAATACCGACCGGCAACCTCAACAGCAAAGCACCCAAGTAACAAAGTGCCAGGGAGTCGATCAGCCTAGGCGAATCGGTCGCCTTCCTCCAACGAGCCTGGGTAGCCTCATCGGCTTCAGAAGAGGCTGCCGCCTGCGAGCTGAAGATCTGGACATTGTCGTCGTCCGCTTCCGAAGAATCTTCAATCCTGTCGGAAAGCCTCTGGAGACGGAGAGCCCACAGATCCCGAACCACGTTCTGTCATGTGGAGTTAGAATTAGCACTCTAGCTGTGACGCTGGGACAAAAGAGATAGGAATATGCGGACCTCTAGCGCTGGTGGAAATCCTTTCCCCTGCACAAGGGCGTAACACTGCTTCCAGAGAATCAACTGGTAAACCTGTAAAAACAGGGTATACGCCTGTCTACCACGATACGCTGCTAGAAGTCAGAAACCTTATTGCTGCATCAAGATATCATCTACCTTGCGGAGGAAGGAGGGAACATTGCTCATGGCGTACTCTTCTGGGTCTTCTCTACAGTGGGCTTCTTCAACCTGTGTGTCTTGCCCTGGGTTCCAAAATCCTCGGGATCTTCCTCGACTTGTCGACCCTACAAGAATTAGAAAGACAGTTCGAAGAATATGATCCATTTCTTTTGATGAAAAGCCTATGGCGCGAAAGGCAGCGCGTTCTCATACCTCTTGCTGGTGGCCTCGTCTACAGAACCAAAGACCATTGTCCAGATAATATCGTGTTTCACGGCACCCTTCCTGCCCACAGACCCCGCGGGTAATGTACTCCATAGCGGCCCAAGTCGCTCATGTTCGTGATGGTGACTCGACAAATTATTGTGGAAGCCAAAGCAAAGATTGCGGTCGCGAACCACATTTTGCGCTTGAATTGCCACCACACATTTTTTCGACTACGCACACGGCCCACCAACATATAGGAGGTTTACGAACACAACTAATCCTAGAAATAATTACTAACGAAAAGAATTGTGAAAAAAAATCAGCCCGTCAATATTCAAGCTGACGAGTCACTTTTGTTTAATTGAATTTTCTTTGTTCGTCAAGCTATCGTAAGGACGCTGAACTCCAAAGTCTTCTTCTCACAAGGCCGTAATATATGTAGCCACTCAAGAACAGTCCTTCGCGGGTTCAGCCCACATATCAAGGTACATTGGCCGATATAAGGCAGAAAAGAAAATCAAGCCATAAAAACCCAAAGATATTTAAGCCTCCACAAAAAATGAGGATGTATTCTTAAAATAATCTTTGGGGGCGCGAGAGTTCACATAGAGGTAAGAGTCCAGGAGAAAAGGAGTCATGAAACGCTTATTTGGGAGCTTCCTTGGCGTCCATGGCGCACTCCTCACCCATAGCGGTCAGGACAACGACGTCTGAAACAAGCCGTTAGATAACCACAACTCAAACCCAGGGAAATGCTAGAAGGTGGAACATACTGGTGTCTTTCTCCTCTTCCTTGAAGAGACGGGTGATCTTCTCACCAACCTCACCCTCGGGAAGCTTGACATCGTCCTTGGTGTTGCCGTTCTCGTCCATGAGAGAAAGGAAACCGTCATCGGTGATATCGAGCTTAGCATGTTTGTCAGCGCGGCCGCTCACAGTGCGGGAGACAGATGGCTAGGGGCACTTACGAGCTGGTATTCCTTCCGGGAGACGAACGGCACCTCCATGTTGTGGGTGGAGGGAGACAGATCTTCCAGCTTCTTGCCGGTGAAGATGTCGAGGGCCACGATGTGGACCTTGGCGTGACCGTGCTTGCCGGTCTTGGAGGTCGACATTTCGACGATCTTGCATGGGCGACCCTTGATGACAACGTGACCACCCTTCCTCAGAGCGGAACACTGCATCGGGTAGGTCTGAGAGGCGCCGGCGTCGGCGGCCTCGAAGTTCTGCTCATGCTGCAAGACGAGAGAGCATGTCAGTATCCGGGGTTGCTGCAGTGGTCTGTGTCTGTCGTCGAGTGACAGATTCTTCTCCCTTTCTGGGTTTTAGGGCTGGGATGAAGATGCGGGGCTGAGGATACAAAAGAGCCGAAATGTCAAAACGAGCTTGAAAAAAAGATCTTACCTGGTCGTCGGCCATGGTGATGGTAGTCGAAAGATAGATTCGCTAGGTCTAAGAGGGACAGAAGAGAGAGACTGCAGGCAAAGCACGCGGGAAAATTAGGGGTGAGGAGGAAGAAGGGATGGGATAGGGAGGAAGTCTTTGAATCGAGAGCGAAAAGGCAGATTTTCAAGTCGGCCACTTTTGTTGTGGCGGGGTCTCGAGGCGCTAACGCGGATTGTGGCCTAGCGTCGGGGCGACGCTGCGCCCGCGGCCCGTCCGGGCGCCCGTAGCATCGCGACGGCGGCCAACAGCGCGCACGCCTCGAGTCGCGCTGCGGCGAGCTCGAGCTCTCTTGGCCGGGGGAGACGGGCAGAACACTGCATCCAGGACATGACGCCTTGACGCTTGAGCAGACCGGCACCGTCACTGTCGAGGATGTGGCTCGAACGCCTTTCAGGCCATTCCACCCCTTCAGGATCCCCGTCTCCCTTCAATAACCGCAGCCACTCCCCAGCACCGCGGAGACCTAACCATCTCTCTCCCAGTCCACAGCCAAGCCGTCCTGGTATTGGTCCTCGATCCTCCTCGTTAACTTCTTCGCTGACCCCGAACGACTCGACGGTATCCTTGCCAAGCACGTCGCGCAATTCCAATGGTGCGGTTTCCAGGAATGGAGCTTCCGGGCCACGTCCCTCGGACGTGCCTGATCCTCTCGACGTGCTGAACAGTATTATCGGCAAGAAGGGCCAGAATCAGAAGACGGAGTCCCCACATCGGGCTGCTGCGCCTGTAGAAAGGCCAGCGCAGCTCGTGGAGTCGATTGACTTCGGAGGTCTCAGTCTGGAGGAGTTCGTCTCAAGGAAGGATGCAACGGATAGGGTGCTGAACAGCAAGGTTGGCGCTCAAGCAATCCAGCAATGTATGGCATTGTCCGTTTGGTATCAACTCGTTAGAAGATTTGTTAATACAATCTATAGTTGAGAAAGAAAGAGATAAATTTGAGGCCCTGCACAACGCCATTGCTGTATGATCGATTCCATAGGCCTCGTCCGCGGCTGTGCTGATGGAATCTCTTAGGACTGTGACGAAGTCTTGAAATCGGTTGAATCGTACTTGACTGACTTCCAGACCGAACTCGGAGTCGTCTCTGCTGAAATCGAATCCTTGCAGTCTCGATCGATACAGTTGAACGCAATGCTGGAGAACAGACGGAACGTGGAACGGCTTCTTGGACCTGCTGTGGAGGAAATCAGCATTTCGCCCAGGGCTGTCAAGCTAATCATCGACGGACCAATTGATGAAAATTGGGTAAAGGCCCTGAATGAAATAGAAGCGCGATCAGCCAGCATCGAGGCAAAGGCTGCCAGCTCCGGTACTGTCAAGGCCATCGAAGATGTGAAACCGCTGTTGACGGATATCAAGAACAAGGTCAGTAATTCCGCGGCTGAAGGGCTTGTAGGTATCGTAGACTGACACAAGGAAAAGGCGGTTGAAAGAATTCGTGACTATTTGGTTTCCCAAATCAAGGCACTGCGATCGCCTAACATCAATGCCCAGATCATTCAGCAAAAGAACCTAGTTAAATTCAAGGATCTCTATAGCTTCCTGTCGAGGGCACATCCGACCCTCACTGAGGAGATCATGCAGGCATATATAAACACGATGAGGTGGTACTATCTGTCCAATTTCACGCGATACCACCAAGCATTGGAGAAACTCAAGATTCACACTACAGACCGAAATGATCTCCTGGGAGGTGATCCTTCTTCACAGAGAAGTGGTGAGTTGCTCTCTCTATGGACCTCTCTATAGATAGATGTTGATTGAATTTGCAGGCAATCTGCTTCCTGGAGGAAGGGCCGGCTCTGCGGGACACGATCCGTTCTCACTCGGCAGACGAATTGATATTCTTAAAACAAGCAATCACATGGCAATATCTTCCTATGTCGCGGAAGAGGATAAGTCTGTTCACGGGATCGAAGTTCCGTTCAGGAACTTCAACCTCGCCCTCGTGGACAACATCTCAGCAGAGTACTCATTCATGACTGAGATGTTCTCTGCCAAATCGTTTCACCAAATTTCCCGCCGGGCTGTTGAGATATTCGAGCCTGTGTTTGCCCTTGGGCAAGCTTTCACGAAGCAACTGATCGAAAACACCACGGACTGCCTTGGTGTGCTGCTCTGCGTACGATTGAATCAGCAGGCGGCTTTTGAGCTGCAGCGGCGTAAGGTCCCCGTGGCAGACTCGTACATCAACATTATCAACATGGAACTTTGGCCACGATTTCAGGTGATCATGGACATGCACTGCGAGTCACTTAAGAGAGTGTTGTCAGGCTCCGGGCGGAGCGCGGTGTCTGCTCTCTCATTGACAGGAGGCGATGATTTCAAACAATCATCTGCGCCGCACTTTCTCACCCAAAGATTTGGCCAGCTTCTCCATGGCATATTGGCACTCAGCAGTGAAGCGGGGGACGATGAGCCGGTGTCAAACAGCTTGGCGCGATTGAGGGCGGAGTTCGACTCCCTCCTTACAAGGCTGAGCAGGATCAGCGGAGATGCCAAAAGCAGGGAGCGGTTCCTATTCAATAACTATTCTTTGATCTTGACGATCATAAGCGTACGTTGTCCCTTTCCCTTATTCCGTTCTATACTTGCTGACCGGACGCTAGGATACCCACGGCAAACTAGCAACGGAGCAGAAAGAGGTAAGATCAAGCAATTTGTCTTTCCCATAAAGGCCGTCTACTTACTTCTGTCCAGCATTTCAAAGAAATGCTCAAAAACTCTAGTCGACGAGGCTAGCGTATGGCTCTAGTGTCGGTCATCCACAGATGCACTGAGAGCTAGACGTCTCAACAACCAATACTGCCGTATATGAAGCCCCAGAAATGGGACTGCATGGCAGGACGTCGTACGGCGTTTCTGGGTTGCATCATCCGTTCAATGATGGTCAGGCGCTGCAGGATTGCTCGTAGATATATACATGCAGAGTCGGAGACAGGCGCACGAGTTTGGAAACGGCTAGGGGTAGCCAAGTGCTCCCGGGGAATTGTACGGTGAATTTTTCCAAGGCCTGGTTTAGTTGTCGGCCACGCTTTAGCCTTCCCGAAGATACCCAGGTTTATCGTCGTGTCCATGCAAGTATGGCCTATATAGTTTACGAAATCGGCCGATTTGTAATTGGCGTCATCCCATAGGAACAGTGCCTAATGCAGCAGAAAGTGTTGGTTATGCAGAACTATTTCCTTCCTAGGCAAACTGGAATTTTGTAAAGAAACCCCGCCTTCCATGAAAGGCATAGAGCGTTGTTTTGAGGGTTGCTCAACAGCCCCAACTTGCTGGTCCACATTTTAACGTGCGCTCCGTGAGCGGAGCTTGGATCACTGATCGGTGTTCTGGCCGATTCCGCCTCGGTGCCCCAGATTGCGGAGTGCGGTGCGCGCTCGACACCAGGGGACAGAGAAGGCTGGGGACGGTAGTATTTAACTCAATTATCTCTTGACAATCCCTGGATGTAAAGAGACAAGAGTCCAGCGCAGCTGGTGTATCTCAAAACACGTCATGATTACCCGACCCTGCGAGTTCCGTTGGGCTCTCCGTTCCCAGCGGCGCTTCTTTTCTGTCACGCGCGCATCCAACGCCGACTTCACCCATGCGGTATGTCCGAAGTCCCTCCTTTCTCAGGGTTTAGTTCGAAGCCGTATCTAATCATCTGCTACAGGTCATTGGAGCTGGAGTGGTAGGACTCGCGATCGCCCGCGAATTGGCCTCCAGAGATGGAACGTCGACGATATTACTCGAGCGGCACGGCGCTGCTGGGACCGAGACGAGCAGCCGCAATTCAGAGGTATCTACGCTCAGAAACGGCGTGAGGACCGCTTGACCGGCGTCCTTGCTAACAGGATAACTTGCGCAGGTCATCCATGCCGGTATTTACTACGGCAAAGGCTCGCTCAAGACGAAGCTATGTATCAAGGGTCGAGAGATGATGTACGATCTTTGCTCAAAACAGGGCATCCCCCATCGAAACACTAAGAAATGGATCGTCGCGCAGAACGAGGAGCAGTGGGAAGCATGTCTAAAGGTCCATGAGCACGCAAAGTCAATAGGCGTGCCGACGCGGATCGTCGGGCGCGAGGAGGCCAAGCGGAGGGAACCCGAGGTCAGAGCTGAAGCGGGTATCGTGGAGAGCGAGACCACAGGGATAGTGGACAGTCATTCCCTAATGACCTATCTGCAGGGTGATTTCGAGGACAAAGGAGGGGATTGCGCCTTTCACACGGCGGTCACTCGGATTGAGCCTATTAACGGCGGGAAAGAAGGCTACCGGATATTCGCCACGTCCGAGGATGGCTCAGAGAACTCCATCACCGCGGAGACTCTCATCAACAGTGCAGGCCACTTTGCTTGCTATATCAACAACATGATCCTGCCCAAAGAGCGGCATCGCACTCCTTACTACGCAAAGGGCACATATTTCTCGTACTCCGCGTCCTACCCCAAGACGAATACCCTCATATATCCAGCCCCAATACCTGGACACGGAGGTCTAGGCACCCATCTCACCCTGGACATGGCCGGGCGTATCCGCTTCGGGCCGGACGTCGAATGGGTCGACGACCCAAATGACCTGAAGCCCAGCGCCGCACGGCTACAACAAGCTCTGCCAGAGATCCGGGCTTACCTGCCAAACGTCAACCCTGATGCGATCGGTCTAGACTATTGCGGGATCAGACCTAAGCTGTCCCCAGGCGGCTCTGTGACCTCTGGGAAGGGATTCAACGACTTTATCATCCAGGAAGAGGAAGGGTTTCCCGGATTCATCAACCTGCTGGGGATAGAAAGTCCTGGATTGACGAGCTCGCTGGCCATCGGTGAAATGGTCAAGAACCTTCTTTATAAGTGAATTTTGACGTTTAAACCCCCCTTTCCCCTTTCAATGGACATATTTGTTATATTAAAAGCTGCATGTACACAGGTCATGAACGCGACGATGGAACGACAGTCTCAAAGAACATAATTCCCAGTGTCTTTGACGAAAAGTTTGTGAGTCCGCAGACATGATATTGCTCATTTTGCAATTTCTAGCGGCTGCTTTTTATCAAGGCGTCTAATGTTGGTTCATACGATTTAAGCCGTTTTGTCATGTTAAAGACTCGAATACCCTTCAAACGGCTGTTTCCTTGTTGCTGCGCTCTTCATCCATCCATTCCTACGAGAGAAAATAATAGACAATGAGGGTTATGATTATGATCATGGAATTGCACTCTAACGTAAAAAAAATTACAAACATTAAAGGCTGCCGTAACATTTTCACCGAGCCTACCTGGATCAATTGAAAAACTTGAGACCGGCACAAGTACTAGATAAAATTCCATACAGCGTTTTGCTCAAGGGTGGATTGGTGTGATTGAATTGTTCAAAATGAGGGCTGGTACTGTACAAGCACGTGCCTGTCATAAGGCAGATAGGCTCAACATCTCCCAATCGACAAGAAACTCATCAATATTTTCTCCATGCCCACGCACCTTGCTTTAGGGAGTCTCTCTGCCCTGAGGGTAGAGATGATGTTCAAAAGCAAGTGTATATCTGATCGAATCCATATGATCTATATGCCCAAAATACCCAATTTACATGGTTATCGAAGCGCGCATTAGCCAGCCACTTCTTTCTATGCCCTCTTTCCATCTTCTCCACAGTTATGGCACAGCATCATTTATTCTTTCAGCGTTTTGGGCGGCCTTGTATATTCTCCTTTCAAACATCTCGCATTCTTTTGTGCCATCCTCCGCGTTCACATCTAATACGCTGTATGGCATCATCGCGTCGACCTTCAGAACCGCGGACCTTTCCGAGCACTGGATTCAAATTGATAGACCCATCGATTCTAACAGAAGAAGAGTTGATTCCAAACTATATAGCCCAGAGATACTACCCCGTCCGCATCGGCGAAGTTTTCAACAAACGGGTATCAAGTCGTGGGCAAACTGGGCCATGGCTCAAGCTCCACCGTCTGGTTACGTCGTGATCTAGTGTAGGCTCCCAATTGAGCATCGCAATTAACGAGTCTTAGCTCACGCCTCAGGGAACATCGCTATGTCACCCTGAAGGTTTATGTTAAAGACTTCAAAAGCACATCGGGAGCTCCCAATCTACAACCATCTCAATCAAATTCACTCAAACCATGTCGGTCGCGGATGCCTTCGAATGTTGCTTGATTCATTCGAGATTACCGGGCCGTACGGACGACATGTTTGTCTTATTCATCAGCCCCTTGGGATGAGCCTTTATGATCTGAAGATGCGGGCTCGCGGTTTTCCAGCAAAGACGTGTTGAGAACCTCGGTTCGACAGCTGCTAGCCGCCCTGGACTATCTCCATAAGGAAGCACACGTCATACACACAGCTGAGTTACATTATTTGCTTCCATTAACTGACAACATTACCGCTGATTGCAATACAGATCTACAGTCAAACAACATACTCATGGGAATTGATGATGAATCTGTTCTCTTTGAGTACGAAAAGGATGAATTCGAACATCAGGTGCCCCGAAAGGTAGTCGGTGATCGCATGATCTACCTCTCGCGGCCACTCCTTTGGACCTCCAGTTCTCTGTGACCTTGGTGAAGCACCACTGGGTCATGAAGAATATCAAGACGATATCATGCCAGACGTGTACAGGGCACCGGAAGTTATATTGAGCATGAAATGGAGCTATAAGGTTGATATTTGGAATGTCGCTATGGTGGTAAGGCTTCTCTCGAACATACATTTTCATTCTTTCTTTTCGACGCCAGAAACCGATGGTGTCGTGTCTGTTCAACGGTAAACTAATATGACTAGGTCTGGGATCTTTTTTGAATCCGATCACCTGTTCAAAGGGAGAAATCCAAAGGAGGAATATGACGATGTGTACCATCTTGCAGAGATGGTAGCGATATTAGGACGTCCTCCTCTGGACTTCCTCAAGCGGAGTGAGAACAGCCTGCGCTATTGGGAGGAAAATGGTTTGTAGAGCTTTTTTTTCTTTCTTCAACACAGACGAGCGTGACCATGGAGGAGAGAATCTTATCAAATATTAATATTTTGCATAGCTACTGACATGTTTTGATCAGACAACTGGAGAGATCTCGTACCAATTCCCGATATCAGCCTTGAGTATCTAGAACGGAGACTTGAGGGTAAGAACAAGGACGGTTTCTACAATTTCTAAGGATGATGCTCTGTTGGATACCGGAACAAAGGCCGACTGCAGAAGAACTCATATTTTACTGGTTACAAAAATCTGTCAGTCAAACCAACTTACTGCTGTTATCTTGTCATATATTGATTTTTTTTTAAAAACCATCCTGCTCACAACCAAGACCAGGGCATAGAATAATATCTAGGCTGGCAAGAGCCCAGCCCGGTCCAGACAGACAGACAGAAGCCTTTCCCCCCCGCCCGGCGGCACACACAATAATAAATAATAATAATGCCCCGCGAAGAGATCTACACAGTCCGCAGCCCCCGCGCCGCAGCCATCAATTTTGTCACCTCTAACGGACGGGACAGGCTCAGGGTGACAGGGTGGCTTAATGCCAGCCGGCCCAGCGGTGGCCAACCTCACTACTCGTATACAACTGGGGTGAGTTTTGTTGTTTGGTTGGCCAACATTCCAGTGGATTCGTATTCTTTTTTTTATAACAATGCAGTGTGATGTTTTTTGTTACTTTTTTGATTTCCGTCTTTTTTTATTGTTCTCTTTTGTTTCATTCTCTCTCTCTCTCTCTCTCTCTCTGATAGACATATGCAATACACTATAAGAACATACGTACCTAACCCCATTCGATCCACTACACTGAGATTGAATCTCGCAGACTGGTTCCACCTACCAGACCGGCAAAACCGGCATCAGGGGCTATGTGCTCGAGACGGGCCAATCCTTCACCGTCCGCGACGACTACGACTTCGCCAACCCTGGCCCCGGCGGCAAGGGCTACCACGTCAACGCGCAGCTTGGGGACTGGATGATCGCGTTCCGCAAGGCCGGCCACTCGACCCAAACGACTACTTCATGCGCGTGAACATGACGGCAGAGCGGGTCCACTTTGACGGGCCGCAGGCGGCGGCGCAGTGGTATACGGGTGGGATGTGTGCCTAGGCTGGGTTACGGCGGCCTTTGCTAGAAGAATTCCTTATTTTTTTCTTCTGGAGGGCAACCAATTGTGTCTTCTGAAGCTAGTGAGTTTTGAGACCAGATTGTCCTAGATATTATCTCTTACATATTACTGTGTATGTTTGATTAATCAACCCTCCCATCTGCTTCATAAACCCCGGGCTAAAAGGAACTATCCAGTACGTACCTAGTACCTGATGGATAACATAGCGGAGGAAGTTAGGTACTTGTTAGTATGGTGTACAGTAGGGAGGACGTATGGCAGACTCAAGGCAAGCTTGCAAATCTATCTTCCTACATGAGCATCTAATAGGTATGGGGGGTTTTGACAGTTTATTTAGGCACTTAATTTAACACGATCAGGAGAACGAAAAAATAGCTGTCAGTCAAAAATGTACATACATCCATCATACAGAATCCATTCGTGTAGTATACATACGGTCAAAGACCACCGGACGTATGCACAGGCACGTACATGGCTATGATAGACAGACAAGCATGTAAGTATACATCCATTCATATCCAAACATCGGCATAATATAATCTCAGACGTTCCTCGAGTCGTCATCACATCACCTGTTAAAGGGAGTATACATTCATCAATGGGCAGATTCAGGGAGAGGGACCACTGCTGTTGCCCCCCGTCGGCGAATCACTTGACCAGCCTTGTTACTCATTCAGTTTGTGAAGATCTTCAGGTCAGGCCGCGCCTGCTGGACGAGAATGACGCTGATAGATATTCCTGTTGCATGTCCGTCCGACGAAACCTTTGGGTGATCCTGCAGAACGATGCTGCTGTGGAAACACCAATGAGAATGGAGAGATGCCCGGCAAGAGGCTTCCCTACTGACTGCGGTCGCGCAACGTTGTCTGAGCCAGTCTCCAGACGGCTTTCAATCCCCACGCCAGGTTGTTCTCTAGCGACAATCTGCGTATAAGTACAACCCGGCCATGAGGTATAGGTTGTGTAACCAGCATACGCAGCTTCGTCACAGTAATTGAGAAGCTGAATATATATCATGCCGTCGTGTGCATTTCAGGCAGCAAGTCAACCGAATCCTCAACATCGTCACTCAACGTCCAACAGTACATCGCTCATAATGTGAAGCACATAGGAAAACTTCCGCACGCTCCATTTGCCCGTGTCCTTGAGAAGCCCCGCGTAGTCGAGCAAGATGCGCCGCGCAGACTGATATCCACCATGGTGCGGGACGCCCCTGATGTAGATCGTGCCTCCATTGCGGATGAAATTTGCCGCAGGATCATCCGTCGCAGTGAGGGACTGGCTGCCGCAGGGCTCCATGAAACTGGTGAACCCCTCGCTGCCAATTTGCTGCCAATCGATGTCGTCCAGCAACTCGACTGACGCAGTGCCGACCTGGGTCTCTGCGCAGCGTGGCACCATGAACGTGTACAGACCCAGAACGAGTGCGGCACAAAAAAGAGCGAAAACGGAGTGGAACATCGTGTCGTCGGATGCTTTACGGTTGGTGATGAGCTTGTATATTTGCGCGGCATGCAGACATGCCCTCCTGGCGGCCGGGGTTTGCGACCAGGCCGCGATATCGTCGAGGGCTTTTCTTGCTGGGCCGGGGCCGGCGCGTCCCGCGGCAAGGTCGAAAATCTGTATGTCTGCAGTGAGCATCATGCACATGCTGTGCCACATCACGACGCAATTGGGATTCAGCCGCTCGAGCATTTCGCCGTATTTGTTGATAACTTGGACCTGGAGGGAGGGCAGACATCGTGCACGGCCGTCCATGGCGTACGTGTGACAAGGGGCGAACGGGTAGCTTGCGCGGTTCGAGAGAAGGCGATGGTATGCCTCTGACAGGCGAAGCTGGATCATTGCCAGCAGCCCATGCATGCAAAAGTCATCGATCGGAGCCTCCAACGACGGAAGGTTGGTGTTTTCTGACGGCGACGTCACTGTAGGCATCAAGATGCGTTTCCCACCGCGGATCAACTGCATCCATCGCGTAGACGAGTTTGCCCTGAAGAGCGCCTCATGGCATGGCAGTATGATCTGAACCGAATCCGGCACGACAATCGGGCTTGTGGCCAAGAATGACGAGTACCAAGAGTCCACAAGCAGGAGGCCAATAATCAGGCTACAAAGTTGGTCAGATCCGGATGTCAGAAAGCCGGGACAATACCAGGACATACCGTTTCGCAGACTCGACTCTGCTCCACGCCTTCCATCTCATTTCCATGTCGGGCACCGCCTCGAAGAGGCTCATATCGAGTATCTGGCCCTCATTTGCTGCGAAAAGCCCGTGTCTCTGAGCGATCTGGAACGTGTCAGCTCGGGGGATGTTCCACAGATGCAGAACCGTATTCACATACCGACATGAGGTTCACGTACAGCATCTGACATTGCTGCAGATGCTCCTTCTCCTGCATCTTGGTTAGACCATGGTTTGTCTCACTGAACGACCAGGACATACCCCAGTCATCGCGGCAAGATTCAGCACCAAAAGGGCTGTTGCAAAGGTGGACATGACCCCTGCGGGAGTAGCACTGCCAGTGGCGCATTTCGCCAGTTCTCCGCTGACTCTTTCAAGAGTGGTCTAGATCAATCAGTGTGTGCTCTTTTGCCAGTAAGATGAGAAATGTGAAGGACGCACCCGGAAGCTCCTCGAAACGAAATTCGTCGTCCCCTTCGTCCCAAGGATGATCATCCCAATGAGACACATCACGAACAGCAGGGGCAGACGCGTCCGCTTGGCGGAGAAGGTTGGCAGATGCACAAACGGCACCAGAGGATGGAAGTCCCGGAAATACAGATCCAGGGCCATGTCCAGGATCTCTGCTGGTGGAAAGGACGGCGGGCCTCCAGTCCCAGAACCGGACGCAGCGGGAGAAAGGGCGTCGTTGTCCGGAGAATTGACCTGCGACAGAGAGGGCTGCGCAAAGCCAAACACCGCCTGCAGCTGGAGTCGACATTCCTCGTCCAGACCATAACGGGACCCCTGAGGGGTGTCAGAAGGGGGCCCGGGCGGGTGGAACGTGTGGACCGAAAATATGTTGTCGAGGTCATAGCACACCATATCCCGCCACAGGTTGTTCATCAACCGGCCGACGTTGTTCGGTGGCGTAAGCCAGCGCCTCTGGACCTTTGCAAAACGCTCGTTCGGGATATTGTCGCCGGACTTGATGGTCTCGATAGAATGCCTGTTGTGCCTTTCCGGTGAGATGGCGATGTTCTCGCCTATCAATCCAAAGTTGGCGTCGCGCATCAGGTCCAGAGAGCCCTGGTGCGAGGCGCTGTCGCCCCGCGGCTCCAGCCACAGCTGAAGCATCTCGTTGGGCACCGCATCGAACGCAACGCCGCGCTGGGAGTCCTGGTCGGTGGGATTCATGGGGGGAACCTCGTTCCACCCGAAGTAGGGCTGCTGATCGTCGATCATCATGGGATTCATCTCCGAGTCGGTCCGCGCCTGGTGGGCGGAAATGTCCGCCAGAAAGTCAAGGGAGTTGGACTGCAACCCGGCGCCCGGGAGAGGCACGTCCCGGGGCGTCGGGGGCAGGTTCTGGAGCCTTGGGACGTCTGCCCCCAGGCTGGGCAGCGCCCGCTGGCCGTCATCGTGGTGGTCCACGGCGGGCGATGGGACGGTGACCGCGGAGGGCCGTCGATTGGGGGTCTTCTCAGCGGCGGACCGTTTGCCGTTCATGGCCCCGTTGGCAGCAGCCGGCGTGTGGCCTTTGGCATGCCGGCTCAGCACGTCACTTGCAGTGGTTAGACTGGCGTCATGCTGGAACATGGAAGATACATACCTCCGGGAAAAGCGCTTGTGGCAGACATTGCACTCATACGGCCGTTCCTTGGTGTCTGCAACGGGTCAGAGGGAGAGAGGAGAGGGATGGAGAGAGATGGAGAGAATGAGAGACACAGAACATACGCGAACGTTCATGGCGCTTGTAGTGCTCCGTCTTCTTGAACCGGCGGTCACAGATGGTACACTTTCTCAGGACCATGGCGAAACTCTCGCGGGAAGGGCGAGGGAGAGGAAGGAGGAGGACCGGTCAAAGGGCATCGTACCTCATCGAAGGAGGGGAGCAGGGCGTCCGGGGGAGAGGAAAGAGGAGAGGGGAGGGGAGGAGAGGAGAAGCCGTGACGGATACGGAGGCCCGGCAGGTGACCAGGAAGGGGGAGAGGGAGAGAACCAGGGAAGGAGCAGGGCAGACGGCCAGAAGAAGCAGGAGCGAGCCACGACGAGCGTGTGCCAGGGTGTCCTGCAAGACCCGCCGACGTCCGGCATTTCCAGGCCAGTAGGGAAGGGGCGACGGGGTTAAGCCGGGGTGGGGTTCTGGCTCTGCACGCCCACCGCGACGCCGGCCGCCGTTCGCCCCTTCCCCACGGGGAAGCCCAACGGCCGGGCCTGGCTCACCCGCGGCCGGCGCTCTTCACGCTGCTGCTGCCCGCACGCGGCTTCCTTTCCGGCCAGCGTCCGGGGCGTCGACGCGAGCCGTCCCTGCCCTCCCCGGCGTGCCTGCCCGCGCCTGCCCTGCACCTGCCTGCCCTCGCGCGCCCCGGCGCTCTTGGCCCGTGGGTCCCTCGTGACCGCTCGCTGACCAAGGCGCTTTGGCAGCGCTGCCATTGGCCCTGCCTCCTCCGCCAGCACATCTTCCCCGGCAGTCGTCCCCGGACCAGCTGCCGAGCCCTAGGTGCATGATCTACGCAGAACAGGTCGAGAACACCGCCCGTGGATGCACGCATGTAGATAAATTAGGTACATATATTCAGAACAGACTTCGCGCTAATCATCTCGCTTCGAGGTATATCCCCCTTCCGTACATGACCAAAAAGCATACATGCAGAGAAAGAGCTTCAAGGTCCCTGCGTAGACGCTCTCTCACAGCGCCACTGCGTCGCCGTTGGTCTGCGCGCCCTCCTTGGCCAGCGCGTCCAGGCGCGCGTCGTCGTAGTACGCCTCCAGCCGCTGCCTCCGCGCCTCCTTGTCCGCCTTGACCTGCTTGAGGATGTCCTTGATGTTCGGGTACCGCGAGAACTTGTCCGGCAGCACGTCCCAGACCTTGGAGTCGGTGCCCTGGCTCTTGAACGTGCCGCAGCCGCCGCGCGCCCACTCGGTGAAGAGGAACGTCCGGCTGCTCTCCACCATGATCGTCATCTGGTCTGCACTTTCTCAGCACCACGTTCGGTCAGCCAGGAGAGTTCATACTTACGCTCCAGGATCCTCCGGGGCTCGTTCTCCTGGATCCGCATCTCGTACACATAGGCATCGTTGAAGTTGCCGTGCGGCGTGTGGCTGACCTCGACGCTGCCGCCGCCGGGCAGGAAGTCGTCCGACCGGCCCAGCCCGCTGCCGTACAGGCACGCCAGGAACTCGGTCGCCGAGTTGCGGTGGAAGTACGGCGGCCGGAAGGTGTTGGACGCAACGTCCCAGCGCGGCCCGAACCACAGGAAGTCCACCAGGGGCGTGTTGGGGTCCCGCGACTTGGCGGTCAGCACGCAGTTGATCGACGGGTCGGTGTGGTCGACTGACGTCGCGTTTTGCGACGCAAACTTGGTCAGATCGTACTGCAGGTGGAATATCAGCCAGTGCCCTGTATGTTCTTGGAAAACGGGAGCATATGATACGCACCTTGTAAGGAACGACATTTCCATGCCAGGCGGCCACGTCGAACGGGCTGTGGTCCTGCTGGATGGCGTTGTACTTGCCGTTCGCCTTGTTGACGATGATCCAGTCCTCGTGGAGCTCATCGTCGATGTAGGCAACGGGGTACAGAAAGTCCCGCGGGTTGGCCAGTCCATGACCACCGATGGGTCCGAGATCCGGCAGCTCCCACATGGAGCCCCAGACCTCCGTGATATAGCCGCGCGCGACCTTGTGTCCGGGGCCCAGCCGGACGGCGAAGCGGATGCCGCGCTGGATGACACAGATCTCGCCGGGCTGCAGGAAGATCTTGCCCAGCTCGGTCTGGATGTCGAGGTTGCCCAGCTGCGCGACCAGCAGGAAGTCGCCGTCGGTGTTGCAGAACGCGCGGTGGTCCATGTCCGCGTTGATCATGTAGACGTAGAGCGCGACGCCCTCGCGCAGGTTGGGGTCTCCGCTGCCGCCCAGCGTGTGCAGCCCGTCCACGAAGTCGATCTTCTCGTCGTCCTTGGGCAGGGGGAACGGCGCCCACTCCGCCTGCTGCGGCAGCGCCTCGACCTTGGGGTTGAGGGACAGGAAGCAGTTCTCGATGTGCGACTTGGTGGGAACGTTGGTCGTGTAGCCATCTGTCGGGGAATCGTTAGCCATGTCTCCTGTATGACCATAAAGCATGGTCCCCAGGCATACTGTGAGCAGCGGCCGGCCTGGCGCGGTACATGTAGGTGCTGAAGTTGGCATGGCGCGGCGCCGCAAAGGCTGAGTATGTGATGCCCTCGGTGTACAGCCCGAAGCGGACCTCCTGAGGGTTGTTCTGGCCGGCAGGCAAGGTGCCCGGGATTACCTCAGACTGATGGCGGTTCCCCCATCCGGCCAGGTACTCGTAGGGGTCGTTGTCGCGGGTCGGCTTGCGGGTGAGCGTGTCGGTGTAGTGGAAGACCTTCTGGAAGTCCTTGATGGGCTTTCTCTCCTTGATCGGGGGGGCAGGCATCTTCCTGAAGTTCTCGTTCTCCTCAGTGTCACGAAGCTTGGTTCTCTTGTTCGCGTTGTTGTCCCTGCGGGCAAGTAAGCAAGCAAGCAAAGCACCTCGAGAGAGACTTGGAACCTACTTCGCACTCCCCATGACGCGGGAGCCTTAAGAGCGCAAGAGACAGCTCTCCAAGCTCTGTCGGCCCCCTGCTCGACACATACCGGTAGCTGACCTCCGATGCGCTGTCTTGCGGGGCTGGCATGTGGAGACGGTGGTCTTGGGGCCTCTGGGGGGCCTGACGCGGGCCTGAGTCCATCCCCAGAAGCCCTAAAATTGGAGGGTGCCGCACGCGATGGGGCTGACGTTCGCTGCAGTTCTTCTTCAGACTTCGATCCGTCTGCGATTGCATGATCAGGCGTGCTACGCTGGCATGGGTGCTGCCGAACTGGTGAGTTAATCTGTTCTCTCCGTACACTCGCTCCATACTTTGTCGACTCATGCAACAACCTGCCAAGTCCTGTCCAGGTGACACAGTCCCCATTTGACCCCTGTATCATAAAGAGACAAGTCCTCTATCCCTCAGTTACTATTACTTACGCATTCATTATGAAAGTATACGGAGGTTCAGGATGTTCGGTAACCCCGCGATGTCCCTCGATGCCTAGGTGTATATACCGAGATACGTACCTAGTAGTAGGCAACGAACACCCCACGTGGAACAGGCCCACAGGCCCACTGACAGCACTATTAATCTTGTTCCGGCATTAATGCAACCATGCTGTCTCATCCACACCCTGTGAAGAAGTACAGTACAAACAAAATACAGTGCTAGTTCAAAAGTTTCCGCCTGAACCCCTTTTTCCTGCAAAACTGGCATATTTCAACCCATATTTTCTCAACATATTTAACGTACTTGATAAGCGAGTGAAACACAAAACCATATCTTCCCAAAACAACCCTCGCAAATTCAACCAC